>Ga0255057_10000021_pt1 | contig 79853 bp, 79 predicted proteins | sample Cases_109_6_MG_FD_189022 | JGI IMG/M metagenome (GOLD analysis project Ga0255057, IMG submission 189022) | Seawater microbial communities from Amundsen Gulf, Northwest Territories, Canada - Cases_109_6 | ecosystem: Environmental > Aquatic > Marine > Gulf | place: Canada: Northwest Territories... | reverse complement strand
CAATCCATCGCTACTCCGGACTCGGGCGCCTGACACCCGGCATGGCGTGAATTCCGACTGGTGGCATCGTCTCTTTCTCCCAACCACGAAGCCACGATCCTTGATCTCCGATAACACCGTACGAAAGGCCGGAGAACGAGGTGACCTCAGCCGCCAAGCGATCGAACGCTTCTGACGCCGTGCGCGGCGCGGCGTTCCCTGACAGCGCGGCGTCGATATCCCCAAAAACGCGCCATGCCGGGCGGCTCTCACCGTAAAGCGAGACGCTCTGCCAGAACCGCTGCACTCGGCCGGCGTGGTTCGTGAACGTACCCTCGCGCTCGACGTGTACCGCGGTCGGGAAAACGAGGTCGGCATGATCGAGCGTGTCGACTCGACGGGGCCCGACAAACCACACCCAGTCTGCCGTCTTCACTGCCTCGCGACCGCGCTCACCGAGCGCCCCCAGGTCCCACCCGCACACGATGAGACCGCGCGTCTTCCCTGCGGCAACATCCACGAGGATCGTCGGCACGCCGCTCTGTGCGCTATCGGCGAGCCCGAACACCTCGAGCGCGCCGCGCGTATTGGGATAGGGGTCATGGCGAATCAGAACGCTGTCCACCAGCTCGTCGACCCGTTGCCACGAATCGGCGACCCGGAAGTCGACCCGGCCCCCCGCATGCGATACGAGCGCACGCAATTGATGCAGATCCTCGTTTGACAGATCGGGGTGGCCGATGACCGCGATCTCGCCCCCCGTCCGCTTGATCGCGTCTGTGGCTTGCGCAATCGCTGCATCCCACTCGACCTCGGCGAGCGTGCCATTCACTCGTGCCATCGGGGCAACGATCCGGTCGGTCGTGTCGGCCAGTGCGTTCGACGAGATCCGACCCGGGTCACACATCCATGAGTCGTTGACGTCGTCGTTGTACCGTGGCCGGTAGCGATATAAGGCGTCCTCCGACTGCTCAGCGTAGACGTTGCACCCAGTCGAGCACCCGGGACAGATCGATTTGACGGTGTGTAGGTAGTAGACTCGTTTCCGAAACCGAAAATCATTCGAAGTCAGCGCGCCCACCGGACAGATGTCGGCGTAATTCAGCGCGTAGTCCGTCTCGATCGGACGATCGTCGAAGGTCTTTATTTCCGAATGGTCCGAGCGGTTCGCGATCACGAAATCGGCGCTCCCCGTAATCTCCTCACCGAACCGCACGCATCGCGAGCACAGCACGCACCGCTCGGCATCCATCGTGATCGGTCCGAGGTCGACGACCTTCGGTTTTCGAATCCGATTCATCGGCAGCGGTTCGTACTTCCCGACCTCGAGGTAGTAACGCTGCAGGTAGCACTCGCCGACCTGATCGCAAACCGGGCAGTCGAGTGGGTGGTTTTTGAACTCGAACTCGAGGACCCCCTCCACGGCTTCCTTGACGCGGGACGTGTCAAACTTGACGACCATCCCGTCGGCCACCGAGATCGAGCATGATGTCTGGAGCTTCCCCTGCCCCTCGACCTCGCACAAACACATCCGGCAGTTCGCCGGTATCGAGAGATCGCGGTGGTAGCAGAAATGGGGCGGCGTATATCCCGCCACCTCGGCAGCCTGAAAGATCGTCGAGCCCGCCGGGACGCGAACCTCGACACCGTCGACCGTCACCGACAGCGCGTCAGTGACAGGTTCGGCCGCGGGTCGCCGCTCGACAGCCTCCCGGGGCGATCCCGGCGGCAGGATTACGGCCAGGTCGACCGCTTCGCGATCCCGGGTACCGCCGGTGGCGGTGTTTTTTTCGGCTCCGACGTTGCGACGCATCGCTATATCCCTCGCCTCGGGCCCGTCACGAGGCGCGTGGGAGAATGTGGTCGTGGCGCGAGACCGCCTCGCCGAGAGCTTCCAGATCGACACCCCCCGCGCACAGCTTCGCAAAATCCTCGGGGTAGTTCTTGATGAACGCGACCGCCGGCCAAGCCATCGCATCGGCCAGGGCGCAGATCGTCTTGCCCGCCATCGCGTCGGCCAACTCAAGCACTTTCGTCAGATTCGCCTGCCGGCCGTTCCCGTTTCGAATCTCCCCAACGAGCTGCTCTATCCAGCCGCACCCCTCGCGGCAGGGTGTGCATTGGCCGCACGACTCGTGGGCGTAGAAGTGGGCCAGATTGAGCAGACAGTCGACCGCAGAGACATTGTCGCCGATCACGATGAAGCCGCCCGACCCGACGAGGCTCCCGCGTTCGAGCAGCCCCTCGTAGTCCATGCGCGCACCCTGACATTGCTCGGGCTTCATCACCGGCACCGACGATCCGCCAGGGACGATCCCCTTGAGGCCTACGCCGTCCATCAACCCGCCGCAGCACTCCTCGACGAACCCCATCATCTCGACGCCGAGCTCGACCTCGTAGACGCCGGGTGTATTGATCGGCCCGCTGCACGACCACATCTTGGTCCCCTTCGACTTCTCGGTGCCGTACTGGGTGTATGCGTCGCCACCGTTCTCGATGATCCACGGGACGGCGGCCAAGGTTTCCGTATTGTTGATCACCGTCGGGCACCGGAAGAGCCCCTCGAGCGCTGGGAATGGCGGTTTGTTCCGAGGCATCGCCTTTTTCCCCTCTAGTGATTCGAGGAGGCCCGTCTCCTCGCCAGCGATGTACGCGCCCGCGCCGTAGTGGACGATCAGATCGAGATCGTAGTCGGAGCCGAGGATCCCCTTGCCCAGGTATCCCTTCGCGTACGCCTCGTCGACGGCCTTCTGGAAGCGCTGTCCCTGATACGCGTACTCCCCGCGCACGTAGTTGAACGCGAGATGACAATCGATCGCGATCGCCGCGATCATCATCCCCTCGATCACCGTGTGGGGATCGTTCTCGAGAAGCCAACGATCCTTGAACGTGCCGGGCTCCGACTCATCGGAGTTGCACACCAGGTACTTTGGTTTTTCGGACTCGCGCGGGGTAAACCCCCACTTCATGCCGGCTGGGAAACCGGCCCCCCCACGTCCCCTGAGCCCCGACGTCTTGACCTCCTGCTGAACCGCAAGTGGATCCATGTCGAGGGCTTTCCTCACCGCCCGGTACCCACCGGTCGTCTCATACGTCTCCAGCGTGTGGCTCGTCCCTGGATGATCGAGCCCGCGCTGCATGAGGATCTTGGGCGCGCTCATCGACCACCTGCTGGAAACATCTCGCGGTACGCATCGGGGCTCGGTCGCTCGTGGATGATCGGCGTCACGTCGTCGGTGGGTTCTGAACCACACAATTCATCGAGCAACGCATCAACTCGCTCAGGCGTCAGGTTTTCGTGGTACTGAAAGTTGCATTGTAGCAGCGGGCCCGTCCCGCACGATCCGAGACATTCGACCTCTTGAAGCGTGAACATCCGGTCCTCGGTCGTGTCGCCGGACTCGATCCCCAAGCGCTCGCGCAAGTGGTTGATCACCTTGCGGGCGCCCATCAGCTCGCACGATAACGTGCGACACACCTGGAGCTTGTACTTCCCGACCGGCGCCGCGTCAAACATCGTGTAAAAACCGACTACGGCTTCAACGCTGGCGGCCGAGCAACCGAGACGGTTCCCAACCCACTCCATCGTTTCGGGCGAGATCCACCCCAGCTCGCCTTGCACGATCCACAGGACGGGGAGCATCGCCGCACGGGGCGTCGGGTACCGAGCGATGATCTCCTCGATCCGCCGCGTCGCTTCGGCACTCAGCGTGACGGCGGTGGCCACGTCGCTACCGATCAAGCTCACCGGCGACCACGTTGAGCGATCCGACGATGGCGACGATGTCGGCGAGCATATGCCCCTCGAGGCTCGGCCCGATGTTCTGGTAGATCGCGAAGCACGGCGCGCGACAGTGGATCCGGTAGGGCTTCCCCTCGCCATCGGATACGATGTAGAACCCGAGCTCGCCGTTCCCGGCCTCGGTGTAGGAGTAGACCTCGCCCGGCGGAACCTGGATGCCCTCGAACGTCAGCTTGAAGTGCGCGACCATTCCCTCGATCGTGTTGTACACCCGATCCTTCGGGGGCATCGAGATTCCCCAGTCGTCGACGTTCACGGGGCCGTCCGGCAGATCGTCGAGCGCCTGCTCGACGATCTTCAAGCTCTGGCGCATCTCCTCCATGCGCACGAGGTACCGATCATACACGTCACCGTTCGTCCCGACGGGGACTTGCCAGTCGAACTGATCGTAGTCGTAGTACGGGTGCATCTTCCGGATGTCGTACGGGACACCGGTCGCGCGCAAACAGGGTCCAGTCCAACCCCAGTCGATCGCGTCCTCGGGCGTAGTCGCGTGAATCCCTCGGGCGCGATCGATGAAGATGCGGTTGTTGGTAATCAGCTTGTCAACGTCGTCGATGTAACGGGGCAGCGATTCGAGCAGCGCGCGAACTTCTTCCTCAAACGTGTCGTGAACGTCACGCATGAGGCCTCCAATACGCGCATACGACACCATTAGTCGTGCTCCCGAGACGTGCTCGAGGAGTGAATAGATCTCCTCGCGCCCGCGGAATGCGTACCAGAAATTCGTCAGCGCTCCTAAGTCGACGAGATTCGTGCCCACGCACACGAGATGATCCATGATCCGCGACAACTCGCCGAGAATCACTCGAATCCGCTGCGCACGCTTTGGGATCTCGATCCCGAGCATCTTCTCGACCGCCAACGCGTATCCGACGTTGTTTAGAAATGGCTCCATGTAGTTGAGGCGGTCCGTATACGGGAACACCTCCTGCCATCGATGGAGCTCGCTCATCTTCTCGAAGCAGCGATGGAGGTATCCGATCTCGGGGATCGCCTTGACGATCGTCTCGCCATCGAGCCAGCACTTGAGCCTGAACGTCCCGTGCATCGCCGGGTGGCTCGGCCCGATGTTGATCACCATTAGCTCGTCAGCGAGCGGGTCGACCTCGAGGTCGACGTCCTCCATAATCGGCATCCGCTCCATTGTCACCCGTGACGCGCCCGTCCCCTCGCGCGGTTCGATCGGGTCCCAAGACACACCCGTCGGCGGACGGCCGTGCTGCTCGGGGACCGGGGTCGTTTGCGGAGGGATCTCCGGGTTTATCGATGCGTCACGGTAAACCAGTGGGGGCCTCGAAGTTTGCTCGGTTACTGACTCAGCCGGTGACGAACCCGGCGGCGGATCCGGTCCATCTCCTCGGGCGCGATCTCGTCGACGAGGCCATCGGGGCGGAGGCTCCGCCACCTGAGATCGGCCGGGTAGCCCTTGCGCAGCGGGTGCCCTTGGAAGTCTTGGTGGCACAGGATGCGCTTCATGTTCGGGTGTCCTTCGAAGCGAATGCCGAACATATCGTACACCTCACGCTCGAACCAATCGGTCCCCTTCCAAACGTCGACGGCAGTGTCGACAACGGGGTCGTCCTCCGGCACGCCGACCTTGATCCGTAACCGTTTTCCAGTTGTCAGTGAATACAAGTGATACACCACCGCGAATCGTGGGTCGCCTCCCAACGGCTTGTAATCGACGGCCGTCACGTCCATGCAGAAGTTGAACGCAAGCTTTTCATCGTGCTTGCAGAACGCGAGCACGTCGTGGACACGATCGCGATCGATCCAAACGGTGAGATCGCCGTAATCGTCACTCACCTGCTGCACCGCCGCGCCGAATTCTCCTACGAGCCGGTCCGCGATCGACTGCGCCACGTTACGCTCCCGCCGGTTCGAGCACCGCGTCAGCCTCAGCCGCGCGTTGGGTCTCTTGATGTCGCGACGGCTCGCCGCGCTGGATCTTCTCCTGGAGCTTGATGATCGCGTAGATCAACCCCTCCGGCGTAGGCGGACAGCCTGGCACATAGACATCGACAGGAACGACTTCGTCGATCCCCTGAAGCACGTGGTAGGCGCGATAGAACCCCCCCGACGAAGCGCACACGCCCATCGAGATGACCCACTTGGGCTCGCACATCTGCTCGTAGATCAGCTTGAGGATCGGAGCCTGTTTGTCGGTCACCGTCCCGGCTACGATCATCAGATCTGATTGCCTCGGACTAAAGCGCACAACCTCGGCGCCAAACCGTGCTAGGTCGTAGTGCGACGAGACCACCGACATGAACTCGATCGCGCAGCATGCCGTGCCAAACGGGAGCGGCCACAGCGAACCCGATCGCGCCCAACCCACCATCTTGTCGAGGGCGGTTGTGAGTACGCTTTGGTCGGTTGGTTCGGAGCTCAATCCCACTCCAACGCCCCTTTCCTCCACTCGTACGCAAGCCCGATCGTGAGGATCAACAGAAACAACGACATCGCAAAGAGCCCAAACCCGCCCAGCCGCTCAAACTGGACCGCCCACGGGAAAATGAACACAATCTCCACGTCGAAGAGGATGAACAACATCGCAACGATGAAGAATTTCACGTTGAACCGGCGGCGGGCGTCACCGGTCGGTACGATACCCGACTCGTACGGTGAATCGTGGGCTGGATCGCGCGACGTCTTGGGGCCCAGCCAGTGCGACAGCGTAACCAGAGTCACGCCAACAGCAACCCCGAGAAAGAGGAGGAAAACGACCGGAATATATTCGGCCAACATGAAGTTCGAATGTATGTGAACTTTTTCACAATGGCCACAGCGACGCGGTCGTTCCTAACCGCTACCTCGGTTCCCGTCAAGGAGGCATAATGCGCTTTCGTAACGCTTTGCGAACGTTGTTGGTAGTCGCGATTTGGGGGTCGGTTTGGGCTGCGTCGGTCCATGGCCAGGAAACCCAACCGGACCCCGTTCGGGTGTCCGAGATCGAACCGCTGGCCGACGATGTCGAGTCAATCGATGGCATCATCACTGCGTTCTACGATGTCATCTCCGGGCCTTCGGGAGAGCCGCGACAATGGGACCGGGACGCCACGCTATACCCGCCCAACGTCCAGTTCACACCGACTAGCGTGAGCTCCGACGGTGAGATCTTTGGCCAGCTGATGACGAAGCAGGACTTTATCGACCGTTCGAACAGCTTCCTGATCGAGTCCGGCTTCGTGGAACGGGAGATCCACCGGGTCACGCGGCATTTCGGCAACGTCGCCGATGTGGCCAGTACCTACGAATGGACGACCGAGGAAGGCGATACCGGCCGGGGCATCAACTTTGTCCATCTCTTCCACGATGGCGCGCGGTGGTGGATCACCCACGCCACTTGGGACTCGGAGCGAGTCGACAATCCCATTCCCGCGGAGTTCTTGCCGTAGTGAGTGAGCCGCGCTTCCTACCGTTGGCCCAGTATCGGGAGTACACCCCAGCTGAGATGCAGGAGCGCGCTCACGCGTTTCGTGTTGACATGGAGCGGCGTCGCACGGTGCGAGAGTTCTCAGACCGCGAGGTCCCGCCGGCGGTCATAGAGGAGTGCCTGCGGGCCGCCGGGACGGCGCCGAGCGGCGCAAACTTGCAACCTTGGCACTTTGTCGTTATCACCGATCCCGCGACCAAGCGCGAGATTCGTGATGCCGCCGAAGCGGAGGAGCGCGAGTTCTACGCCCACCGGGCGCCGAAGGAGTGGCTTGATGCGTTGAGGCCGCTCGGGACCGACGACCAAAAGCCGTTTCTCGAGACGGCTCCATGCCTGATCGCGGTTTTCATCCGGCGCCATGGGGTGCGTCCAGACGGCACGACGTTTCCGCACTACTACACCACGGAGTCGGTGGGGCTAGCGACCGGCATCCTCATTACCGCCCTCCATCACGCTGGGCTCGTCTCGCTCACGCACACACCGAGCCCGATGAAGTTCCTCAACGAGATGCTCCATCGGCCCTCGACGGAGCGACCGTTTTTGTTGCTGGTGGTGGGCTACCCAGCTGGAGACGCCGTCGTCCCCGACATCAAGCGCAAACCGCTGGCCGAGATCGTCACCTTCATAGACACCTAGTCCCTGGGGGCGCCCGCGAACCTCTCGCGACCCCAGTCAGAGTGTATTCCCACCACCCCCGGCGGCCTCTATTAAGGGTGAGTCAATCGAGACTAACCCACATACGAGAGGAACCCCGCCATGAAACACACGCTGCTGATCCCGACTCTGCTTGGCATTATGACCCTCGCCGCCTGCGACTCGAGCTCCAACCCGCTGGCCAGCGACAATCAGCCCGGGGATGGCTCCGAACCTGGCAGCAATCAAAGTTCAACCGACGAATTCGAAGCCACGGTCCTGTCCGTTGATACCAACACGGGGACGTTCACGCTCGCCACCGGCGCCGTCATCAGAATGACCGACTCCACGACGATCGATCCGTTGGGCGATCTGTTCTCTCTCGGGCAGGTCCAGGCGGCGCTCAATAGCGGTGCCAATGTCCGGGCTGAGGGCGATCAGATCCTCGAGGGCAGCGTCCTGCGCGCCACGAACGTCAAGTTCGAGGTCGACGACTAGGACTGATTTCTCGCCGACCCCGACCGGCAGCTAATCGGTCCGTTCCAACAACCAGTCCACGGCAGCCCGGACGTCGATCCGTCCGGAGCCGTTCAGCTGTTCGTCATCGACCGGTACCGTCGAGCGCTCGATGGCGTCGTGGATGTCGCTGAGTTCAGCCGTGGGGCGGAGCGACACCAACAACGCCGCCTCGCCGCTCGCCAACGCCGCGGCGAACGAGGTTCCGCTCCAGGAGGCCAACCGGCTCCCGGGAAACAGGCTCACCAGCCCGACCCCAGGCGCTGAGACATCAACCCAGGAACCAAAATTCGAGAAGTCGGCTTTGCGATCAGTGTCGTCAGTGGCTGCCACGCTGATCACATCGTTTTCGCCGGCCGGGAACTGGCGATTCGACGTCGACTGGTTTCCAGCCGACGCCACGAACACGATGCCGTGAGCGTCGGCCAAGTCATCGATCAATTCCTCGACCACGTCGGCCTCGACTGCCATGCCGAGGCTCAAGTTGATCACTCGCGCCCCGTTCTGACGCGCGATCTCGATGCCGTTGGCGATATCGATCGCGGTCCCGACGCCTTCGCTGTCGAGAACTCGAATCGGCAGTATGCGCGCATCTGGCGCCACCGAACGTATGAGTCCGGCGACAAACGTGCCGTGCCCCAACGCTTCGTCGACGACGCCATCGCCATCGTTGTCGATCCCATCCGGGCTCTCCCCGGGGTCGTCGTCACCGTCCACCAGATCGATCCCGCCGGTGGCGATCGCCCCCTGCAGTTGAGGGTGATTGACGTCGACACCGGTATCCAGCACGGCAACGATCACTCCCGCTCCTCGAGTCGTTGACCAAGCTGCCGGGGCGCGTATCCTCTCGAGCGCACCTTGATCTTCGTAATCAGACTGCTGCAAAGCAGGATCGGCGAAAGCGATTGTGCTTCGACCCTGTGCCTCGGGCGCATCGACTCGGGCGTTTGGAGCCGACGTAATGAGGTCGGGGTCCTGGCTCGCCCGAGCTCGGAACGCTTCGACCGACCCGCCTTCGGGCAAACCAAGCAAGTACACCCGCTGAGCCTCCACCGCGTCGAGCGTGCGGGTGTCATAACGGGTATTGATCGTCTCGATCAAAACGCCAGCCGCCAAACGAACGAGAACCTGTTGCGGGTTGAACGCTGGTGGTGGTGCAGGGGGGTTCGGCAGCCCGGCCGGGCCGGACTGCGTGGTCCCATCGCACGCGGCTACCAAAAGCGAAACCGATAGCAGGGCCGCGATCGGCAGACGGATGGACATCACGGTGTAGCCCTCCGGGGCCCGGGCCGGCCAGATAGATAGAAAGGCGCCCACTCCTGCGGTAGCCAGCCGCTCTGGGCAAACTCGAGCATGGCCGTCGTCAGCGCTGCTCGCGGGCCGGTGGCGCTCTCCAGGTGCTCGTAAAACCGATCCATGAACTCCGCAGTAACCTCGTCGTCAACCGGCCACAGACTCGTAACGAGCGCGGCCGCTCCGGCGTACTGAAAACCGCGCGTCAGGCCGAACAGCTCATCGCCGGCAAGGACGTCCTGCCGACCCGTCTGGCAGCCGCTCAACACGGCTAGCTCGGCACTAAGATCGAGATCGAACAGGTCGTAGAACGTGAGCCGTCCGTCGGCCAGTTCGATGGACGACAGGAGCGGGTTATCGCTCCGGAACTCAGCGTGTGACGCGATGTGAATGATACCCGCCGAGGGGCCGAATCGTTTCAGCGCGGCTCGATCGGCGGCCGCGCCTTCGAGAACGCGCGCGCCACTCAACCGTCGACGCAGGGTCTCGATCTCGCGCCCGATCGCCGCCAGCCCCGGTCGCTCGCAACCCAAGACCAACGCTGGTCTCGGCGCCGACTGGCCGGCCTGGTGTGCGGCCAAGAAGGCTCGCGCGCTGGGGGCGATCGAAATCGCATGCCGCTCGACCTGAAACCGTTTGCCATCCCAGAGGGCGTGAAAAGGCACATAGAAGAGCGGGCCGGCGGGCATGATGACCAGCTCCCTTACGTCATCCGGTAACCTTTCCTGTACCGGCGCCCACATCACATCCGAAAGCTCGCCGAGCGCGTGACGCGCACTATTCATGAGCGCTTCCCGGTAAGTCCGGCGGTACTCCGCCCCGAGGACCGTCTTGTGAGCCTGGAACATCCATCGATCAATCGCTGCGTCGACTCGGTTTCGGGATGCGATGTCACGCACGAGATCAACATCGTCCGGCCGTACGATAAACGCGTTCAACGCATCGCCTAGGAAGAAGTACTCGATCGCGGCCTCGCTCTCCCCCAATAATTGCTGGAGCGGCTTCACGATGTCACCACTGCTTGGCGACGTATCGCCCGACCCTTCCGGACGTTCGAGTTCGATCGAGCGGTAGTGGGAAACCAGCTCCGCCTCCCGACGCTGGATCTCGCGTCGTATCGGCGCCGCTTTGGCGCGCGGTGCATCGCCTTTTTCGGCTTCGTTCAACCGCCGGTAGCAATGGTTGAGCTCGTCCAGAAGTTGGCGCCACTGATCGCGATCGCCGCTCGGGCTCGGCACTGTCGAGATCCGGTCATCCGCCCCGTAGCGCCATAGCTGGTCGCCCAGCACCCTCGCCTTGGCGGACTCAACTACCGAGAACACGGCGACAAGATCCGGGGAGCCCAGTTCGTCCAGGAGCAGCCCGGCTAGACCCTCGTACAGCGTAACCTTGTCGCTTTGGAAAGCCGCCTGGAGCTCGTCGGGCACGATCTGGGCGCGGAGCCGTTCCACCTCGGTGATCGCGCTCTCCAGGTGATTGCGTTTCGAACTCGGCTCGGTCACGAGACTGGCCAACAACCAACGCGCGCGATAGGCGATTCCCGGCGAGGGCGACCGCTCGAGAATCACGCATGCACGTTCGGCCTGCCGGCGCGCAAAACCGTCCCGACCGAGTCTTTGAAGTGCTCGCGCCGCCACCACGCGAGCGTACGCTTCCTTGGTGACCAGTCCCTGACGGCGGAAGACGTCTATCGCCTGGCGGGCATTGGCCACGGCCGACCGGGGTTCTCGTTCTAGAAGCGCGAGCTCTGCGTGGTACAGATCGACGAGTGCCTTCTGCACCTGGTTCCCCTCGGCTGCAAAGCACCTCGCCGCATCATGTAGGCATGCGCGTGACTCCTCGTAATGGCGACGATGGAGCGCTGCCAGCCCCAAGTGGAGCGTTGCCCGAGCGCCCTCCTGAACCATCCCAAGGTCGGCAAAGGCTTGACGTGCACCTCGTGCCAACCCGGCCGCTTCATCCCACGCGTTCAAGGAGAGCAACAATTCCGCTTGATCGAGCGCGCAGAGCGCAGCGTGCCGTGCGTCGCCAAGCTCGTCGTCCATCACGCGGACGCGCTCGAAGAGCCTCAAAGACTCGGAATATCGACCGCGCAAGAAGGCCAGATAGGCCAACGAGTACAGACATTGTGCCTCGTGTAGGTGAAAGGCATGGTCTTGGAAATGACGCCGGGCCTCCCGATAACCGCGTTCTGCCTCCCCGAGATCGTTTTGGCTGAGAAACACATGGGCCCGATTGAAGTTGACGATCGCCGCTGCCTTGGCGTCGCCGGCCTCGTCAAATGTCGCCAGCGCTCGATCGTAGGCGTCCAAGCTCTCGACATTGCGGTCGAGCCGGTGATAAACGTTCCCGATGTTCGCTTGGACCTGCGCCGCTAACACGACCTCGCCACGGGCGTTGAGCACGTCGCGCGCGGTTCGACCCGCGGCCAATGCTTCCTCGTAACGACCCAGGTGCATGAGCGGATCGATCATCGAGCGCAGGACGCGGGCCCGCTCGATCTCATCTCCGAGCTGTTGATAGAGCCGCTCGGCCGCCTGGTAGTGAGCGAGCACATCTCGCTGCCACCCCGATGCCAACGCCGCCAGCCCCCGAGCCCGGTAAGCCAGGGCCTGGCTCTCCAAATCGCCGACTCGCTCGGCGACCAGGACCACGCACTCTGCCAACTCACGGGCCGCCTTGGCGTTGGTCCGATGAAGCTCTTCGACTCGCTCTTTGAGCGTTCGGGCGAGCTGCAGTGTGGCGGCGTCAGAGTGCGCTTCCAGGAATCGACTGAGCTCGATCCGATTCGAAATTCCACTTGCGTCATCCGGGACCGGGTGCGCGCGGTCGCCGAGACGGCGGTCGGTCTCGTTTGTCATCAGCTCTCGCGGGCGGGGACGACCAGGTGTTCGATCCGCACCCCCTGACCCAAAGAGGGATCCCACATGTCAAGTTGGTAGTCACCCGGCTGCACGGCTTCAAAGACGAACGTGCCAACGTCGTCCCCCGTGGCGCGGAGCACCATCCGGCCGGAGCGCCATAGGATGGCTAACAGGTCTGGTGTCGGCTGCCGCCCCGTCTGCAGGAGCTGGCCCATGACCCGGTATTTGCCGGTTTTGGCCCCAGACGCGGTGATCTCTAAATCGACGTGTCCATCGTCGGTCTCGAATAGAAGACGGAGAGCGGACTCGGTGCCACCCCGAACACCGGCCAGGGCCGGTTGGCCGAGGGCGTCGCCAAACAACCGCGCGAGCGACCAGCCGCGCTCTTCGCGGGCTGTGACCGGCGGTTCTTTGGCCAGGTCGATCACGCGAGCCACGGCGGCTTCGGATGGCGCCTGCAACGGTGCCTGGGCGGTCGCATGGATGACCCGCTCGACCCAATCCAGAGCGTCACGGCAACTGGCACAGCCGGCAGCGTGGTCGCGAGCCACAGCCGGCAGGCGGTCCACGCTCCCGTGGACATGATCGAACAGCTGATCCAGGGTTAGGCAGTCAGTCATTTCTCCTCTGTAGTAGAGAGGCCGTCGGCGATCATAAAAATACCTTCAAAACCCCATCCGTCCGAGAATCCGCCTCAGTTTCTCCAGGCATCTTCCACGCGTTGGCCCGATGCTTCCGGCGCTCATCCCGAGCCGGTCTCCGATCTCATCATAGCTGGGTGCTGGATCGCTAAAGAAAAGCAACGTCAACAGACGCCTACATCGATCATCCAACTGCTCCAAGCCACGTTCGACCAGAAACCGCTGTTCAGTCTGCTCGATAGAGTCGTCCGCGGACATCGATGATTCCTCGATGATCACCTCGGTGGGTTCGGCGGGGGGTTCCATGCGGCGTTTGAATCGCCACGACTCGCGCCGCGCGATCGTCGATACCCAACCCCCGAACGCTTCGGGATGATCGAGCAGTCCCAAGCTGCGATAAACCTGAGTGAAAACGATCTGAAAGACGTCGTCGCTGTCTTGGGGTGACAAGCCGGATCGGATCGCGATCGAATAGACGAGCTTCCCATACCGGCGGACGAGCTCCTCCCAGGCGCGGGGGTTCGCGCCAAGGCATGCTTGAACGAGAGCGGCGTCAGAACGGTCAGTCAGCGGGGTAGCGGGTTACTCCTTCAACCAATCGACTAGCAGGTGTCGTGAGACTTGGCGGTTCATGCTAGCGATCGACTCCACCAATGGGATCTCCTTGGGACAAACCTCTATACAGTTCATCGACTTTGCGCAGGCGGAGATGCCACCGGGACCCATCAACGCCTCGTATCTCTCCGGTGCCTGGCCGTTACCTGTCGGGTGGAGGTTCATCAGTCGCGCCAACGAAATCGGCGCCGCACCTACGAACGTAGATTCGTTGCCGTCCTCGGATTCGAGGTCGGGGGTGACCTGTGGACACGCTTCTATGCAGCACGCGCACGACATGCAGCGTGCCAGCCAATACCCATCCTCGCGATCGCGATCATCCATTCGCGGTCCGGATCCCAAATCGTGCGTCCCGTCAATCGGGATCCACCCTGTTACTCGCCGGTAGGCGTCAAACAACCGCTGGCGATCGATCACGAGGTCCCGCCGCACCGGGAACTTCGACATCGGCTCCAGCGAGATCGGTTGCTTGAGGTCCTGGACGAGCGTGGAGCAAGACTGGCCCACCCGCCCGTTGATGAGCATCGTGCACGAGCCACACACTTCCTCGAGGCAGGTCATCGACCACACCACCGGTGTCGTTTCGCGACCATCAGCATCCACTGGGTTCCTGCGGATCTCCATCAGACACTCGATGACATTCATGCTCGGCCACGCCGGCACTTCGAAAACCTGCCAGTACGCAACCGTACCAGGACTGTCTTGACGCTTGATCTTGAGCCGCACGACACCGTCCGCTTCAAGAGCAGGACCGCCGGGAGGAGGAATCTGGATGTCCATGTCGTTCGTCATCGCTTCAGTCATTTCAACGAATGTCCTTCTGATACTGCCTCGGTCGTGGCGGGATCAGCGAGGTATCGACCGGCTCATAGTGCAGCTCCGGACCGTCCGGGGTCCATGTGGCGATTGTCGACCTGAGCCAATCTTCGTCGTTCCGATCCGGATAGTCCGGTCGGAGATGAACGCCGCGGCTCTCCTGGCGGGCGATAGCTCCGGCTACCATGACCCGCGCCAGCTCCAGCATCTCCCACAGCTGGCGAGCGAAGACGACCGACTGGTTCATCCAGGTCCCGGTGTCGGGCAGCGCAATCTGCTTCCAACGCTCCATGATCTCAGCGATCTTCGCGTCCGTCTCCAGCAAACGCGCCTCATGCCGCACGACGGTGCAGTAGCGGGTCATCCAATCCCCGAGCTCGGCATGAAGGTCGTAGGGATTCTCCTTGCCACCGGTCATTCCAAGCACCTTCTGCAGTCGCTTTTCCTCTTCACCGATCGCCCGGTCGAACGGCGCTGAAGCCGCGTCTGCTGACATGCTCGACAACCCCGCCACGTACTCTATCATCTTCGGCCCACCCTTTATTCCGTCGAACGTACACGACAGCAGCGCGTTGGCCCCGAGTCGGTTCGCGCCGTGGTACTCATAGTTGGCCTCCCCACCTCCAAACACCCCGGGCAGGTTCGTCATAAGGTCGAAGTCGACCCACAATCCGCCCATCGAGTAGTGGACTGCGGGGAAGACCTTCATCGGGACTTTCCGCGGGTCCTCGCCCATGAACTTCTCGTAGATCTCGAGGACGCCACCCAGCTTGGCGGTGAGCTCCTCCGGATCTTTGTGGGTGACGTCGAGGTAGACCGCTTCTTCCCCGTCGATTCCGAGGCCCATATCGTAGACCACCTTGTAAATCGCCTGTGCAGCGATGTCGCGCGGCACGAGGTTGCCGTAGGCAGGGTACCACTCCTCAAGGAAGTACCACGGCTTCCCGTCCCGAGGAATCCAGACCCGCCCGCCCTCGCCGCGAACGCTCTCGGAGATCAGCCGGCGCTTGTCTCGACCGGGTATCGCCGTGGGGTGGATCTGCACGAACTCACCGTTCGCATACCACGCTCCCTGCCGATACAGATTCGAGTTTGCGCCACCTGTGTTGATCACCGAGTTCGTGCTGCGCCCGAAGATGACTCCCGGCCCACCCGTCGCGATCATGATGGCGTCGCTCGGGAACGCCTTGATTTCGAGCGACGCGAGATCCATCGCCACAACGCCCCGTGCCACACCGCCATCATCTAGAACGACCCGCAAAAACTCCCAGCCCTCGTACTTCACGACGAGCCCGTCCTCTTCATACCGGCGGACTTGCTGGTCGAGCGCGTACATAAGCTGCTGCCCGGTGGTCGCCCCCGAGTACGCGGTACGGTGCACCTTAGTGCCACCAAAGCGGCGAAAATCGAGCAGCCCTTCCGCGGTGCGGTTGAACGTCACACCCATACGATCAAACAGGTTTATGATCCCCGGAGCCGCTTCGCACATCTCCAGGATCGGGGGCTGGTTGGCCAAGAAGTCGCCGCCGTAGACGGTGTCGTCGGCGTGAATCCAGGGTGAGTCACCCTCGCCCTTGGTGTTGACAGCGCCGTTGATGCCGCCCTGCGCACAGACCGAATGCGACCGGCTCACTCGGACTAGACTGAACAAGTCAACTGGATTCCCCTGCTCGGCGATGCGAATTGTCGTGGCGAGACCGGCCAATCCACCGCCGATCACCGCATAGCGTGGCCCGTTACTCGTCATTGAATAAAAGCCCAGATCGCAGACAGCGAGACCGTGAGCACGAGGACGCCGAAGGCGGCACAGACACGCGCAGACGCGCGCCGAGCTCGTGTACCGACGACGATTCCCCAGGTGATCAGAAAGGTCCGTAGCCCATTCGCGAGGTGAAACGAGACCGCCACAAGCCCGACAACGTAGAGCGTGATCGAAAGGGGGCTTGCCAGGATATCGACCATCATTTGAAAGTCGATCGGCGTGCCATACAAGTAATTCGCCATCCGGGTCTGCCAGAAGTGCCAACCGATGAAGGCTAGCACGATGAGACCACTCCATCGCTGGAGCGAGTACATCCAGTTATTCGGATGAGCGTAAGCGAAGGGATTCTCGCGACCACTCACGTGAATCGAGATGCCGTAGATCGCGTGAAAAAGTATTGGCGCCCAGATAAACGCGATCTCGAAGACGATGAGATAGGGCAGGCTCTCGAGGTACTCCGCCAACTGATCGTAGGGCTCGCGACCGCTAGCGGCAAAAGAATTGATGCCGAGGTGGACCAGTACATAGAGGCCAATCGGCACTACGCCGGACAGGGAGTGGAGGCGTCGGAGAAAGAATTGGCGGCGATTCATTTGGCTCCGTGGGGCGCGGGCCCTACAGGTTGAGCTTCGACATCGTCTCCTTTACATGCGCCGCCGAAGCGTGCAGTGCCCTTTTCTCCTCACCAGTCAACTCGATCTCAACGATCTCCTTTATCCCACCGGCACCGAGCTTTACTGGAACACCAACATACACGTCTGACAACCCGTACTCTCCCTGGAGCCAGGCCGCACAGGGAAGGATCCGGTTCTGATCTTTCAAGACTGACTCCGCCATCTCGACCACCGCCGCCGAAGGCGCGTAGAAGGCGCTCCCCGTCCCCAGGAGCTCGACGATCTCACCGCCACCCTTCCGAGTTCTTTCCACGAGTGCTTCGATGCTCTCGTCTGATAGCAGATGCGGCAACGGAATTCCGGCTACCGTCGAGTAGCGCGGGAGGGGCACCATGGAATCGCCATGGCCACCGAGAACAAACGCAGTGACATCACGAACCGAGACATCCAACTCGAGAGCGATAAAAGAACGAAACCGGGCAGTATCGAGCACACCCGCCATGCCGATGACCCGTTGGCGATCGAAACCGGTCGTTTGGAGCGTGACATACGACATGACGTCGAGCGGGTTTGACACAATCAGCACGATAGCTTCCGGGCAACGGTTACGAACTTCGGTCGCAACCCCTTGAACGATCTCGGTGTTTTTCTTCAGCAGATCGTCTCGGCTCATACCCGGCTTCCGAGGCAACCCCGCCGTAATCACCACCAGATCCGAACCATCGGCCAGAGCGTAGTCGGTACCACCGACCAACCGCGTGTCATAGCCTACAACCGGCGCTGCCTCCCAAAGATCGAGCGCCTTCCCCTTAGGCATGCCCTCGATGATATCGAGCAGTACGATCTCGCGGGCGAGCTCCAGCTCGGCCAGACGCTGCGCAGTAGTCGCGCCGACGTGGCCGGCTCCGACCACAGTGAGTTTTGAATTGGAAAAGTCCGCCACTAGTCGGCGGCGAGAACGGATACCCGGCGTCGATCGCCGCGCACGCGATCGAACTTCACCGTGCCATCCGTCAACGCGAACAACGTATCGTCCTTGCCCCGCCCAACGTTCGCTCCAGGATGGAACGGCGTACCTCGCTGCCGAACGATTATAGACCCAGCCGAAACCGCCTGACCGCCAAACCGCTTGACGCCGAGACGGCGGCCGGCACTATCACGACCGTTCCGCGATGCCCCCTGTCCCTTCTTATGAGCCATTTGGACTCCTCCTAGCGACTTACTTGTGGGATCGGGAGTGGTGCAGCTTCATGCCGCGCTCGGTTTCAAACCCCCGACCACACTCTGGGCATGCAAAAGCGCCTTCGCTCTCGGCGTCCGTCGCCTTCGCTCGAGCTTTGGAAGTGCCGGCCGCCACTGACACATCGGTGATCCTCAACTCGGTGAAATTCTGCCGGTGCCCCTGCTTTCTCTTATACCGCTTGCGCCGCTTGAACTTAAAAACAATGATCTTCTTGCCCCGCCCGTGCTTGACGATCTCGGCCGTCACCTGTGCCCCTTCCACCCGGGGGGTTCCGTACCGCACGTCTCCATCCTTGGCGGCGTACAACACGCGATCAAAGGTCACACTCTCGCCTGGTTCTCCACGCAGAGTTGGAACGCGTATGGTGTCGTCTGGAGCGACGTGAAACTGCTTGCCGCCCGTCTCGATAATGGCGCGCATCTCTCTCAACTCGATCTGGGTCCTGGAAATGATGTAACGAAGATTCTCAGTTTAGCCCCCAAAGGGATGGCCGTCAAGGACTTGGGTCAGCCAACGTCCACCTTTATGGGGCGTCTACCGGGCATCGCCAGCAGGTCGAAATCGTCGCGTCTCAGGAGTGGATCGTCCCGAACCTGAACCTCGAATCCGAAGTGCTTTTTGATGCGATCGAAGGTGTCCTTCTCCTCCTCGAGTAGGAACAAAGCGACCGCCGGATGAACTTCCACCAGGATCTTCTTCTCTTTGCCCTCTAACCCGACCCGGCGCAGCTGGCGCTCGACCTTTCTGGCCATGGTCCCGAATTGGAGGATGCTGCCGGCACCATCACACTCCTCACACACTTCGGTGGCGCTCTGATGCAGGCTTGGACGCCGACGTTGCCGGGTCATCTCGATAAGCCCAAGCTCGCTCACCTCAAAGGCTTTGGTCTTGGCTCGATCCCGACCCAGCCAGCTCTTGAACTCTTGCAACACCTTCTTGCGATTGGCCGCTAACTCCATGTCGATAAAATCGCACACAATGATGCCGCCAATGTCCCGCAACCTTAGCTGTCGCGCGATCTCTTGAGCGGCATCGAGATTGGTCTTCAGGATCGTCGCCTCGGGGTTCTTCTTACCAGTGTAACGCCCCGTATTGACGTCGATCGATACCAGCGCCTCGGTGGCTTCGATGACGATCGACCCACCCGACTTGAGCGGGACGGTTCGCTGGAACGCGACCTCGATCTCGGGCTCGATGCCCATGGCGTCAAACAATGGAATACGATCGGAGTACAACTGTACCCGACTGACGAGATCGGGTGAGACCTTCTTCAGGTATCGGCGCACCTGCGTGTAGAGTTGCCGATTGTCGATGACCAGCCGGTCGACGTTCTCCGAGAAAATGTCTCGGATGAGGCCGCTGGTCAGCTCAGCCTCCTGATGGAGCAGCGAAGGCGCTTTCACGCGACCTGACTTGTTACAGACTTTCCGCCACGTGTCGACCAAGCTCCGGATCTCCCGTTCGAATCCGGCCTCGTTCGTCTCCTCCCCGACGGTGCGCACGATCAATCCACCTTCCTTCGGCTTGACCTCGTGCAGCAACCGCCTCAAACGTGCACGCTCGGCTCGATCGTCGATCTTTCGACTCACGCCGACGTGGTCGATGCCGGGCATGAAGACCAAGAAGCGTCCGGGTAAGGAGACCTGTCCGGTCAGTCGCGGGCCTTTGGTGGAAATCGCTTCCTTGGTGACCTGCACGATGATTTCCTGGCCGCGTTTCAGCTGGTCCTGGATGACTGGCCCGTTATACCCCTTTCGACCCCGGCTCCGCACCCGGCGCCCCCGGCGCCCCCGGCTTCGGCCGTCGCCCTCGTCATCGTCGTCTTCATCGCCCTGATAGTCACCTCCAGCCAGATCCGACACGTGGAGAAAGCCGCTCTTGGCCATCCCGATGTCGATAAACGCCGACTGCATCCCGGGAAGAACGGCGGTTACCGACCCCTTGTAGATGTCGCCGACGTGGCGCTCCTCCTCCTCACGGTCAACGAGGAGCTCGACCAGCAGGTCGTCCTCGAGGATCGCGACTCGGGTTTCTTTGGGGGTGACGTTAACGAGTATCTCGCGCTTCATGGGCGGTGGATCCGCCCGCGCGTATGGTGGGACATTATGGTTTTCCCCGGCTTGGACACCGCCACCCGCGGGCGGCAGTGCGAGCCGTCACACCACTACACCGTTGTCAGAAACCCGGCCCGATCTGCAGACAAGCTCCGTGTGGAGCGCATGTCGAGCCGTGCGACCTCGTTCGTGTGCCGGCGTCGCGATGGATCTCGGCGACGTTCGAACTCAGAAAACGATGCGGGTGCATCCGAAACCCGCGAGTCGCATCGTACGGTAGTAGGTAGTGAGAGCTCAATGTTCTAAACACTCTTTCGAATCGAAACGATAACATCGCGCCTCCGATCGATCTCAAGGGAGGCGCAGAACACTTTGTAGGGCAGCCTCAAACAATCAAGGCTGCCGAAGCAGCACTAAAGGTAGTCGTCTCAGCTCTCGATTACCAGCATCATCGTCCAATAGTCGAAAACGAGCCGCTTTCCGCGAAAGAACGGGAAACCCAGGATGCCTTGGGCGGCCACGCTCCAAGGGTAGCCAACCGGCAAATCGATCAAGATCGCCCGTAGAGCCTCGCCTGTATGATCCCCCGCCGAAGCCACGAAGCTATCCGGATCGATGCGTAGAACACCCGCCGTTCGCCGGCCGATCAGGATGTCGCTCGCGCCGGTGTCGATGATGAACGGCAAGCTTCGGGCCCCGTCCAGGCTGACCGAGATCAGCGGCCAAACCGCGTTGGCATCGAACGTGAACGGGATGACGGTTTTTCTGAGCCGGGTGGTTCGTTCGGCGTAAGGCTGGCTTTCTGCATCGTTGCGGCGCAGCTCGATTCGCCGGTGGGCGTAATCCAACACGACGACGAAGTCACGAAACAGAAGCGCTGGATTCAGGACCCCGGCGATGTAGTATTCGCCCTGACCGCGCAGGTTCAGCGCCGCAAAATCCCCGACCGCAACCGGCACTCGCCTGACCAGCAAGCTGCCGAGTCGGAGGCTATCCAGCATCGCGTATCCGCCGGGTGATGGCCGGTACGGTCCGCGAAGGCGACCACCAGGCAGGATCGACCCCACGCCGATAGACTGCACGTACTCGAGATCGACGACATTACGCTCAGCGCCGGTATCGAGCAGTACATACGCCGGCTCCCGACCGTTGATCGAAACCGCCAGATAGGGGATCTCGTCCCCGGGTTTCAGATCGAAATTGAGTTGAACACGGCTGACCCGGTCATCGATTTGGTTGGCCGGCTCGTCCCCTATCTGGCGGTAGAAGCGGAGCAACCGACGATACCCCTCGGCATGTGACCCGTCCGGCGCCAGCTCGAGGTAGTCGTCAAGCGCCGCCGCCGCGGTCTCGTAGTCACCCCATACCTCAGCCCACCGGGCCAACCCAAGCGCGAATATGGGCCGGGGCGATAAGCCGTACGCCCGCTGGGCGTGCTGACGAGCAGAGATTGGATCGTTTTCGGCGATCGCCACCAGCGCTGCGCCCCAGTGCGCATCGGCGCTTTGAGGATCGACTCCGAGTGCGTGGTTGAGCGCGTCGCGTGCGAGCTCGTGCTCGCCCAATCGATACCTCGCCAATCCCAGCAGCACCCAGAGCCGTGCATCATCATCGACCAGGTTGATGCCACGCTCGGCTTCGGCGGCCGCTGCATACGGATCACCAGCTTCGAGGTACGCACCGGCCAGCCCGCGACGCAGCGTCACTCTTTCGGCACTGCGATCGTCCGCAGGATCGCCGTACAACAGCGTCAGGCCGAGGAGCCCCTCGGCGCGACGGTAGTCGTCGATCGCGCGATCCGGGTCACCAGATTCGAGGGCTGCCGTAGCGGTGCCCAAAGCGGCGACAAGCGAGTCTGCCACCGCATCCGGTTCTTGTGCGACACCTGGAGCGATCGAGATCGCGATCGTAGCCAGCGCAAGCGACACGCCAACCATCCGGTTTCTTGTCACGCTCAGCGACTCTCGGGGACGAGCGGCAGGATCGCAGCCAACTTCCCAGCGGCCGCGAAAACGAGCCCCGATACGAGCTGTTGAAATGGAACTTCACGGGTCCCGGCAGGCGGTGCAAAATTGAAGAACTCGGCGGCCACATTTGGGCTCCAGTCGACGTTGACGTCGCTGGTGAACTCGTCGCCACCACCGACACGACTGACCGCGTGAACCTGCGAAACCCGACCCACCCCGTCGTAGCGCAATGTCGCCGTCACTTGTACGTCGTGTTCACCTTCCAGGTAGATCTCGACGCGCATCGGGCGTGGGCTGGAGCCATAATGGAACTCGATCCGGACGTCCTTTCGCCCAGGTCGCGCCAACTCGGCCCGCTGGGGTAGGTGCGTCGCCACATCGATCCAATACGTGGCGGTCGTGCCCGGCGCCGGAGTGTCCTCGATTCGTTGTGCGAGCGCTCCGCCGACCGTCTCCTCGCCCATGTAGCGCAGCAAACCGTAGCCCTGATCGAGACGCCGCCTTGTCTCGGTCAATTGACGGCTCAGCCCATCTCCCAACCCTCCCGCGGTGGCCAGACCGCCAGACTGGCGGGCGAACTGCCCCAGGTCGGGGGCATGGAGCGCCATCTGTTCGCGATCGACGTAGAGCGTCACGGGGCCGACGTCGCCTCCGGCGTCCAACCGCCATCGCCGAGCGGCGCGATCCATGACAAAGTTGGATGTGATCCCAATCGATGTTGGGCTTCCGCCGCGAGCGTTTATCGCCGCCCGAACGCGCTTGGCACGATCGTAGTGCGCTAGAGCCCACCCTGATTCGATCGCAGCCAGCGCTTCGCGCGCGACCTCGATCGCCCGATCGTCAGAACCAGCGCCCTGCTGAGCTACGACCCCTGTCGGGGTGGCGGCCAACAGCGAGGCTACCATGGCCGCCGCCCAGCGTCGGCGACCAAAGGTGGATACCAAATGTTGTCTTAGCATGCGGATACTACGGCCGATCGAACGCAAGGTTCCGGCGTCGCGTCGCGTCGCGTCAACCGTCACTGCGTTCGAATGATCGTCACCTGAAGCTCGGAGCTTTGTTCGCCGCTTACGAGCACCGGGAACGTGCCCGATTCGTTGGCGCCAACGTCGTAGTACCCGGCACCGGTCCCGCGAATGACCTCGGTCGTCGTCGCCCCGTTCGCGGTCAAAACCTTGAGCAAGATATCCAGAAACGGACCCAGCGGCGGGTCGAAACCAGGCGCAGCCAACGCGTACTCGTTGCGAAGGTTCAGGTTCGAGAAATTGAAGTTGGGATCATTGGAGATCCCCTGCCCGTCCAGAACCAGCGCCGCGTAGAACTGGTGTAGCAGAAACTGGAACGACGTGTTGGCGGCCTGCTCGACGTTGGGGATACCGATGAAGTTGGTTTGCACCATGTCGCCGACGATGCCTGGACCGAACCGATCGACCAGGTACATGATGATCAGCCACGCGCCCCCGCGTCGCTCCAGCGAGTCGTCATCGGGGGCGTTGGTGCCGACCAGTATTACGGCGCTCGGAACCTCCAGGAACAGCGCCGAGCGGAGTCGGTTCTGCAGGTTGAAGTTGTTGAGCGTTTCCGCCCAGTGGGCCAGCGCCTCGTCGAGCCACACATCCTCGGCCTGCCCAAATCGAATAATGATGTGCTGGTTGGCGCTGATCATGTGCTCCAGCTCGTGCGCAGCGGTCGCCAAGATGGCTCCCACGAAACCGCTGATCGAGAACACCGCTGGGCTCCAGTCCATGTCGGGATCGGGGATCGGGCCGTAGAAGATCTCGGCCTCGTTGCTGGTCGGAAATAACGCCGCCGGCAGGAGATCAAGGCCAAAGAAAAACCCGCCGATAAAAACACCCTGGTCGACGATCTCCTGCGTGTTGAGCGCGTTCACTGTCGGGCTCAACAGAAAGATCACGCGACCGTCGTTGTCGACATCGCTGACGCCGCCGAAAGCGGCAACGTCAGCCGGAAAGATGTTGTCGTCAAACCGATTGCCCATCTCCTGGACCATCGCCTCAGTCAGATCCGCTGGTGGAGTCCGATCGTCGACGTAGAGCAGCACGTTATCGCCCTGAAACCGAAGGATCGCGTTGATCTCGTCAAAATCGTCAGGGTTGTTGACATCACCGGCGAGTGTGTTCGAGACGAAGAACATTCGTTCCGTCGCTTGCGCCAATGCGAGACCGCGACCCCGATACATCTGTGGCTTGACTTCGCGTAGCCGTGGGAAGATCTCAACTCGCTCGAGCCGTCGGATGCGGGCTTCTGGTGACGGATCGAGCTTCGCCCTAGCCGCTCCCGTCAGACGGCGCGTCGAGACGCCTTTGGACCCGGTTACCTGGATCGAGAACGGATCGCCGCCGGGATTCTGGGGCTCCGCGATCACCGTGTAGCGCTCGGCGCCGGTCGGAAACGGCAGATTGACTGCGACAGTACCACCCAGCGCAGTCTTGAGATCGACAGTGCCGACGCCGCCGGTGAACGGTTGCGGTACCGGCCCAGCAGTGGTCGCCGATGGAACGCTCTCGTTGCCGGCCTCGTCGGTAGCGGTGAGCGAAAGCTGATCCCCCAATTGAGCCGCGATCGACACCGAAAAGTTGCCACTCCCACCAGCACCGGTTGAAGCCTCAATCGATTGCCCACCGTTGCGTTGGGTGGCGTCCACGTTCACGACCTTGACGGTCGACGAGCCCTCGACCGCCCCGTTGGAGCCGACGATCTGCGACGTCGTGCCTGGCAGCGGCGAGGCAACGGTGATCAGGCTGAGACTGGGGGCCGCGGGCGGGGTTGTGTCGGGGCCCGTCCCACCACCACCACCGCCGCCACCCGAGCTACTGCAGTTAACTGCGAGTGCGGTGGCCGCCAGCAACGTCAGGAGCCGGCTACTGGCCATCGGAAGCCTCGATCGGCTGCTCGACCGCCAGCACGCTGAGAGCCGGCAGGCGGAGACGGTGGATGTCACGCAGCGCGATAAACGCGGCGTGGGCTTGGCCGTCGAGCGGCTCGGCAGTTGGCAGACTGATCGAAAGCGGATCCACATATTTGCCATCCCTCAGAAAGCTGTAGTCGAGATGAGGACCCGTGGCCAAGCCGGTCGAACCGACAAAGCCGATGACGTCCCCCTGTTGAACCCTCGTCCCGGGCCTGATCCCGCTCGCAATTCGCGACAGGTGGCCGTACGCCGTCATGTACTGCCCGCCGTGCTGAAGCCTGACATAGAGGCCGTAACCCCCAAAGCGGCCGGCACGTACGACGACGCCGTCGCCGGAAGCCTGGACCGGTGTCCCAGTCGGAGCCGCATAATCCACGCCATTGTGGTGTCGGCGCCTGCGCAGCACGGGGTGCATGCGCATCCCGAACCGCGACGAGATCCGCGTGAACTTGAGCGGCGAGCGCAGGAACCTACGCTTGAGCGTCTGCCCGTCGGCGTCGTAGTAGTCAAACTTCTCGCCGTCGCTCGAGAATCGATAAGCCTCGTATGTTCGATCGGCCAGCTCGAGCACGACAGCGTCGATCGACGCGAGGCGATACGATTCGTCCGGGCGCTCATCCACGGTGAACGCGAGCGCCACGCAATCACCCGCGCGAAGATCCGAGTAGAAGTCGATCTGGCCGCCCAGGATCTGTGCTAACGTCAGCACCAGCTCCGGATCCTCGCCAGCCTCGCTCAGCGCCCCCCAAAACGAACTCTCGATACAGGTCGAGACTTGCCGGCGCTGGCGCACGAATGACGTCTCGACGACTCGAGCCCGGAACCCCTCACCACGCTTGTTCGCCACCAACCGTTGGTCGCGACCGAACTCGACATCGATGCCGCCGAGCGCGCCTTCCGGCGTGAGCGAGATCAACACCTGTGAGCCGGGACGCAACCGGCGCCAGGAGAAATCGGGGGTGCTCGACCCCGCCTCGACGAGCGCCTGGAGATCAGCCGGGTCGAGCTCGTGGTCCTGCCAGAGGTCGGAGAACGTTTCGCCGGACTCGAGCGTGTCGACGATCGCCGGTGGCATCTCGGGTGCTGCCGCCACCACCGGATGCGGGGCCGGCGGTGCAGCATCCGAAGTCAGCCACCAAGCCACACCAGCTCCTGCCAGGGCAATGAGAAAACCCGCGCGGACCCGGTGCCAACCTTGCTCATGCGCTTTGTTGCGCGATCCTTGCCGACCGATCAATTCATCTGTCGACGGATAAAGGCCGGTATCTCGAGATCATCTTTCTTCGCCCCCGACTTGAGGTCCAACACCGAGAGAAGATCCTTCAACTCCTCGGGCGAGTCGCCATCGCTGCTATCGGCGGAATCGATCAGCGCCGCTAACCGATTGGCGCCGCCGTTGGCGTCGACCGTGACGGCCGCCCGCTCGGGCATCGTCAGTGGCTGGCGACGAATCTCCGGCTGGGAAGCATAGCCAACGCTCCCACCGATGCCGGTCGCGATCACGGTAACCCGGATCTCGCCCTTCAGGCTCGGGTCGATGACGGCACCGAAGATAATGTTGGCGTCCTCTCCGGCGGCATCATGAATCACCGACGAGACCTCGCTGACCTCATGCAGCGAGAGGTCCTCACCGCCAGTGATGTTGATCAACACACCGCTGGCACCGGCGATCGACATGTCCTCGAGAAGCGGGCTCGAGATCGCTTGCTGCGCGCTCTCGACGGACCGATGCTCACCGGTGCCAAACCCGGTGCCCATGAGCGCTTGGCCCTTCTCGGTCATGATCGTCTTGACGTCGGCAAAGTCTACATTCACGAGACCGGTCACGGTAATCAGGTCCGATATGCCCCGGGTCGCGTTCAAGAGAACCGAGTCGGCCACCCTGAACGCCTCCTGCACGGTGGTGCCCTTGTCGACGACCGAGCGCAATCGCTCATTGGGAACCACGATCAGAGTATCAACGACCGACTGAAGCTCGACGATCCCCCTGTCGGCCACCGTCAACCGCTTCTTTCCTTCGAACGTGAACGGTTTTGAGACGATTCCGACGGTCAGCGCGCCCAGCTCGCGTGCGAGGTCAGCGATCACTGGCGATGCGCCGGTTCCGGTACCGCCACCCATCCCGGCGGTGACAAACACCATGTCGGCGCCCTGCAGAGCCTCGATCACGTCGTCCTGGTCCTCGAGCAATGCCTCCCGACCGATGTCCGGCCTCGAACCCGAGCCTAGGCCGCGGGTCAGCGACTTGCCGATCTGTATCTTGCGATGCGCGTCGGAGTGCCCAAGCGCCTGCGCATCGGTGTTGATCGACACAAACTCGACCCCTACCAACCGCTCCTCGATCATCCGGTTGACCGCGTTACCGCCGGCACCTCCGACGCCAACGACTTTCATCCGAGCGTGTTGTTCTTCTCCATCAGCGAGCTGAAACCGCATTGGGGGTCTCCTCCTGGCTTGTCCTGCGTTGTGTGTCGTCCCGGTCGTATCCAGTAATGGTTGCGAATGCGGCCCATTCGCGCAATGCCCTCGGTCTGGTGGCACCAACTCTGTAGTCTCAGGCGAAGTCTTGGAGCCACTCTTTCATCCGGTCGAAAACCCTATCCCACAGCGAGTCGTCGTCACCCATCGCGAACTGATGCTCTGCCCGCCCCTTATCGCGGCCGTACAGCACGAGCCCAACACCGGTGGCAAAACGCGGGTCGTTGACCGAGTCGACAAGGCCTGTGATGTGGATCGGGTAGCCGATACGAACCGGCACCTCGAGCGCCTCCTCTGCCAACTCGGCGGTGCCTGGCAACGCTGAGGCACCACCTGTTAGAACGACTCCCGCGGGGATCCGCTCGTACCAACGGGTCTTGCCGATGTCGTTTCTGACGAGCGCCAGGATTTCCTCCATCCGGGGCTGAATGATCGACGCGATGATCCGGCGGCTGACCCGGCGCTCACCTTGTCCAGCAACGCGAGGCACAACGACATCTTCGCCGGCATCGACCATTCGGGTGAGCGCCACGCCGTACCGTTCCTTGATCCGCTCCGCCTCACGCCCGGGGGTTCGCAACCCGATCGCGATGTCATTCGTGACGCTGCTGCCACCCAGGCCGATCACCGACGTATGGCGGATCGACCCCTCATTGAAAACGGCGATGTCGGTCGTTCCACCACCGATGTCGACCAACGCAACTCCGAGGTCCTTCTCGTCTTGTGTCAGCACGCCCTGGGAAGATGCCAAGGGCTCTAGCACCAAGTCGCTGACTTGATAGCTCGCCTTCTGAATCGCCTTCACGAGGTTCTGGGCCGACGACACCGCCCCGGTCACAATATGGACATCAACCTCGAGCCTTGTGCCCGCCATCCCAGTGGGGTCCTTGATCCCCTGCTGCTCGTCGACGATGAACTCTTGCGGCAAGATGTGAAGGATTTCGCGATCCATCGGGATGGCCACCGCCTTGGCGGCTTCGATGACCCGATTGATGTCACTTCGCGTGATCTCGACCCCACCACGCGACACCGCAATCACTCCATGGCTGTTTATCGATCGAATGTGATCGCCGGCGATACCGGCAAACACATTGCGAACCTCGACCCCGGCCATGAGCTCGGCCTCTTCGATCGCCCGCCCGATCGACACCACGGTCTTTTCCAGGTTGACCACCACGCCACGACGCAGTCCGTCCGATCGGCTGGTGCCCACGCCCACGATCTTGGCGTTGAGATCCCCATCCAGCTCGGCGATTATGCAGCCGATCTTGGTTGTTCCGATGTCAAGTCCAACGATGATGTTCTCGCGTGCCATCACGGTCCCCTATCCGCCTCGAACCACGATTTGATCTTCGAAACGCAGATCGAGTTGGAAAAACGAATCGCCCTTATCTGCCAGGTCGCGCAAGACGTCATCGAGCAGCGCTAGCTTTTCGAACGGCGTGTTGTGATCGAGCAGGACCGTACACTCCGACCGCGTCAACCGCAATCGGATCGTGCCATCGCCATCCAGCTCTACGGTCGAGATCTCCTGATACAAGGGTGGCATCACCAATTCGACCTCACTCAGCCAGTCGAGCGTCCAGCGTACCAGGCCGACCTGAACACGACCATCGAGGACAACCTCTTCCGTCGGCCAATCAATCGTCATCACCGGCACGTCCCAGCCACCGTGAAAAGCCGATACCGGAAGTACGCGACCGTCCGCGTCTACCGGGGTCAGTCGCTCGAGTCCGAGCAGCGCCACCGGTTGACGCTCGACGACCACTAGCGTCAAGCGATTTGGAAGTCGGCGTTCGAAGCTGGCCTCGACGATCAGCGGATCGCGCATCACCAGCTCGAGATGGTCGTCGAGATGACTCCAGTAATGGAGCCGCTTGCCCACCAAGCCGGCCTCGGCTACCAACACCTCGGGGTGCGCGACTTCGGCACCGACGACGCGCACCTCGCGCACCAGAAAGGGTGATAGCCATCCTCGCGTGTGGGCCAGCTTGCCGACATGAAAAGTCGCCAGGCCGCAGGCCACCGCGACCACCGCCCAGCGCAGCCCGCGTTTGATGGACTGTCGGCGGGCCGCCATCTGCTCGCGGTCCACCCAGCGGTTCTGGCGCCGGCCAACCTGCAGTCCGGGCTTGCGCATCATCGATTCTCCAAGAACGCGAGATCGGACGGCGCGAAACCGACCAGTCGGACCTCGAGCTCGAGCCGGATCTCGAACTGATCGCGGACGACCTGATAAGCATGCCGGATACACTCAAGCGCGTCGGCAGCCGTGGCGTTACCGCGATTGACGATGAAGTTGGCGTGCACTTCCGATATCTGAGCATCTCCCACTCGGTACCCCTTCAGCCCAGCGGCATCGACCAGCGCGCCGGCGGTTCGACCGGTGGAAGAGGCTCCGGACGGATTCATAAACGTGCTACCCCAGGACGGAAACTGCAGCGGCTGTGTCTCGCGTCGCGATGACGACAGAGTGCGAGCAGTGGCGTGCATCGTGTCAGGGTCACCGACATGCACCGTGCAGGTTGCGGCCGTCACGATAACGTCGGCCGGTACATTGCCCTTCCGGTAGCCAGGTTTGAGATCTTCTCGGGTCAACGTTCGGCGCTCGCCGTTCCAATCGATGCCCTCGATCTCAATGACCAGTTTCCACGTCGAGAGCTCTCGAATACCGGCGTTCATGACGATCGCGCCGCCGAGTGAACCCGGCACCCCAGCCAGAAACTGAAACCCGTCCCAGCCGCGCTTGGCCGCCTCGCGCACCAAACGTGGCGTATAGATCCCCGCCTCGATGCGCGCCGTCTGCGTGGTCTCGTCGTACCGTATCGCATTGAACCGCTGACTTAGCTTCAGCACCAAACCGAAGTCGTGGGCGTCGTTGATCAATACGTTCGCCCCGCCTCCCAACACGAAAACGTCCTCGACAGCGAGCGCTGACGCTTTGCGATACTCGATAGCTTCGACCAGGTCGGCTTCGCTCTCCGCGATGCAGAGAACCCTGGCCACACCGCCGATCTTGCAATACGTCATCGGCGCTAGGTCGACGTCGGACCGGCAACAGGCCGGGAGAACATCGTTGAGCCTAGTCCGAGCCATGACTTCCACGTCCCCCCGCTCGCCGCTCTTCCGCTAACCGGCGAGCGACTCGATCGACGTCACCGGCACCCAGGGTGACCACCAAATCACCGTCGGTCAGCCGCGCAGCGACGGTATCGCTGACCGAACCGTTCTCTACGTACGTAACATCGTCAGCGCCGGCGCGCTTGACGGCATCACACACCAACCGCCCACTAACACCCGCGATTGGTGCCTCCCGAGCCGGATACACATCGGTTACGAACACGACATCGGCGTCCGCCAACGCGATCCCAAACTGGCTAGCGAAGTCACGCGTTCGGCTATAGAGATGAGGCTGGAAAACGGCCACTAGGCGACGACCTGGCCAACCCGTCCGCGCGCTAGCCAGAGTGGCCGCCACTTCGGTCGGGTGATGCGCGTAGTCATCGACAATCATCACATCCTCGTCCTCATAGACGATCTCGAACCGCCGCTCAACGCCACGCACGGACGACAGGCCGGCGGCGAGGATCTCCGGTTCAAGGCCCAAGGACCAACCCATCGCCGCGGCCGCCAGAGCATTGAGAACATTGTGTCGACCCGGAAGCGATACCTCAACATCCTGGCGATGTCCGTCCGGAAGTCGCATTTCGAATCGAGTATCGAGTTGACGCGGCTCGATCTCGGAACCACGCACTTCCGCATTCGACGAGAACCCAAAGGTGACAACGCCCAGCCCAGTCGGTGGTTCGAGGCGCCGGACACCCGGGTCGTCGATACCGAGAACCAGCGTGCCATGGTCGCGAACGCGAGCCGCGAATTGCGCAAACGCAGCATCGACTTGATCCGAAGATGTGTACGTATCGAGGTGATCGGGCTCGATGTTCGTGATAACCGCGTAGTCTGGCTCGAGCGCGAGAAACGAGCGATCGAACTCGTCGGCCTCAGCTACGAACCACTTGCCGGCGCCCAGACGGACGTTGCCATCCTGTCCACGAATCCGCCCACCGACCAGCACGGTCGGGTCCCAACCCGCAGCCTCGAGGATGGCGCCGATCATGGTCGTAGTAGTTGATTTGCCGTGTGTGCCGGCGATCGCGATCCCCTTGGTGCCGGTCATCACTGCACCCAGGAGCTCGGCGCGCCGAATGATCTGGCAACCCCGATCGCGAGCCGCGACCAGCTCTTCGTTGTCGATCGGGATCGCGGACGAGATGACCACCGCCTCGGTCGAGCTCGCGTGATCGACCCCGTGGCCGATGCGAACTCGAACCCCCAGTGCCTCCAGCCGATCGGTAATGGCCGAGCGACGTACATCACAGCCAGTCACGGTGTAGCCGCAGTGAACCAGCAGCTCCGCGAGACCGCTCATCCCGGCCCCACCGATTCCCATGAAGTGGAGATGGCGGCAGGTGTCGAGAACGCTCATGGGGCGCCCGTCGGCGTTCGTCCAGCCAGTTCGAGGATCTGGTCAGCGATCACCTGCGCCGCGTCAGGCTGGGCGAGCGTGCGCGCCGCTGCCGCCATTCGCTCTCGTCGCGATCGGTCATCGAGCAATCCGGTGATCAGATTGCCGAGCCGTCGTGAAGTGGCTTCAGACTCCGAGATCGAGATCGCCGCACCGGCCGCCGCGACAGCCAGAGCGTTTACCGTCTGGTGGTCGGCGGTGGCGTGCGGATACGGCACCAGGATGGCCGGAACCCCCCACGCGGCCAGTTCCGCCAGCGTCATCGCCCCAGCCCGACAGAGCGCCACATCGAGCAGTGGGTAGACCGCCGCCATGGGCGAGAAAAAGGGCTCGATCACGACCCGTTCAGGCCAGCGGCTGGCCGCCAGCACGTGATCGTAATGGTGTTCTCCGGTCTGCCAAATCAGGTTTGGGACCGCATCCGCACCATCTGCGAACAGCTCGATGATCGCCGTGTTGAGGGCCTGCGCACCCTGGCTGCCCCCAAAGACGCCCAGCGTCGGGCGATCCGCATCGAGTCGCACGGCGAACTCCGCCTCAACCGATTCCTGCGGCGCGATCGGGTTCCCGGTCACCATGACCCGAGATCCTGCGAGCAGCGTTTTGGCGACACCGGGATAAGCCGCGCACACCCGGTCGGCCCAGATCGCCAGGAATCGGGTCGCCAGGCCGGGACGGCGGTTCTGCTCTTGTAGAAGCAGCGGTCGGCGCGCCATCCAGGCCGCCACGCCGATCGGCACCGAAACGTAGCCACCAGTTCCCACCACCACGTCCGGTTGGAAGCCATTGACCGCCGTTCGCCCCGCGCTGACAGCCTGCCCTAGCCGCCACGGCAGAGCCGCGTTTCTGAGCCGCCGATGGCGATCCACGATCGGCGCATCAATCAGCTGATACTGAAATTCTGAGGCTGACAAAAGCTCGCGGTCCGGTCCGCGTTGGCTACCGATCAGCATGATCGTCGCCGGATGCTGCCGCCGTACCAGCTCGCGAGCCAGGTTCAGCGCCGGTACGAGGTGACCTCCAGTGCCACCACCGGCGATCAACACGCGGGCCGCCGTCTCGTCATGCTCGCCAGCGTCCAACAGGGACCATCCTCCTCCACCACCGCCAGCGCTTGATCGCGGGTTCCGGTCGCCGCGGGTCGACGCCATCACGCGAGATGCTCAACAGAATCCCGATCGCGGCCATGTGAACGATCAACGCCGTGCCGCCATAGGAAACGAACGGCAGTGGCGATCCGGTGGTCGGCAGAACCGCGGTCGCGACACCGATGTTCACCAGCGCTGAAAATAAAATCAGCGTCGTCAGCCCGGAGCCCAGCAAGAAGCCAAAGTCGTCCGGTGCGCGACGGGCGATCCGGTAGCCCAGGGCACCCAGATAGACGAACGCGACCAACACCACAAGGGTGCCAATGATACCTAGCTCCTCGCCGACGATTGACAGGATGAAGTCGGTGTGTGCCATCGGTAGAAAGGCGAACTTCTGCTTACTGGATCCAAGTCCAACACCAAACCAGCCTCCGGACCCCAAGCTGATCAATGATTGATTGATCTGGTATGAGATCCCTTGCACGTCTTGGGTGGGGTCCAAGAACGCCGCCAGCCGGCGCATCCGATACGGCTCAAGCACCATTACCACCACCGCCAACGGAATCCCCGCCAATCCGGCTTGGATTAGGTATCGCCACTTGACGCCGGCCATAAACAGCAACAGCGCAGCTAACACGCCGATCATGATCGCGCCCTTGAAGTCCGGCTGAAGGACGACGAGACCGGCCATCACCAACGGTAGCAAGAGTAACGGGACGAGCTGGTCAATCCCCTGGTCCAGCTTTTTTGCTTTCAGTGCCAATATCGCTGACATCCATACAATGATCGCCAGCTTGGCCAACTCGATCGGCTGAAAGGTGAGCCCCGGGAAAGCGATCCACCGCCTCGCGCCGTTGACCTCGGGCGTGAGCGCAGTCCCAAACGGAAGCGCCAGGAACACTAACAATGCGAGCACCACCCACATGAGCGGCTTCGAAACCCGCGCCCAGATCCGGTAGTCGACTCGCGATGCCGCCGCCATCAACATGACGCCGACCAGTGCCTTGGCGGCCTGGCTCTGGAAAAACGTGGTGCTGCTCCCGTGACGGGCTAGAGACAACACCGAGCTAGAGCTATAGACCATCACGAGCCCGAACCCTACCAGCAGCAACACGAGCGTCCGGAGCCGTCGGTCGGCTTGCCCACGCGGTGCTCTGGGCATTCGCTTCGGCTTGAGCACGCGCTCTCGGCGACGGGCAATCACCGTGCTACCTCCCGTTCGGCCCCGGCCACCACCAGCTGCCGAAAACGCTCGCCTCGCTCCTCGTAGTTATCAAACTGATCGTACGACGAGCACGCTGGGGACAGCAGCACGAGATCGCCGGGTCGAACCAGCTCGCGAGCTCGTTCGACTGCTCGCTCGAGCGTACCGACATCGGTCACGTCTACGACCCCGTCGAGCTCGCTCACGATCCGGGGCGCGGCCTCACCGATCACTAGCACATGGCGCGCACGCGCTCCCAGTAGTGGAACCAATGGTGCGTAGGGGGAGCCCTTATGGCGGCCGCCTAGGATGACGATCAGCGGTTGATCAAACGCTCTGAGCGCAACCGTGACGGACTCGATATTGGTCGCTTTTGAGTCGTTGACGAAGGTGACTCCGTCAATGACTGCCACCCTCTCGAGACGATGCTCCACACCGCCAAACGAGGCCAACCCCGAACCGATCGCAGTCGGCTCGATTCCCATGAGCTCGGCCGCCAGCGTAGCCGCTAACGCGTTCTGGACGTTGTGCTGCCCCGGAATCTTGAGTGCGGCTGTTTTGATGATCGGACCCGAGTACGCCTCGCCGGTCAGGGTGATCCACCCATCGTCGACCCACGCACCCCGGTCGACCGCCTGGTGGCGGTGAAACCAGTGGCGCGTTACCGGCCGATCGGACCCGAAGCCAGACAGGGCTTCGTCCTCGGCGTTCAGGCAAAGGTGGTCGTCGCGGCCCTGGTTAAGGGTGATACGCGCCTTGTCTCGAGCGTACGCATCGACGTCCGTGTACGTGTCGAGGTGGTCAGCCGTCAGGTTGAGCACCACAGCCACGCGCGGCCTAAACGTGTCGATCCGCGCCAGCTGGAACGACGACACCTCGAGCACGTACCACTCGACGTCCGGATCCTCGAGCACCGCAGTCGAGAAAGCGCGCCCGATGTTGCCAGCGACACTGACCGAGACGCCGCCGGTCTGGGCGACCGCCCCAAGCAGCGCAGTGGTCGTCGTCTTGCCGTTGGTGCCGGTCACCGCAGCCACGGGTGCCCGGGCAAACCACGATGCGACCTCGATCTCACTGAAGACCGGCCGGTCACAGACTGGCGGTGTGATGAGAATCTCCGCGTCGGGCGGGATTCCAGGGCTCACGACGATCCAGTCGCAGTCGGCCAGCAATGCACGATCGTGCCCCGCGGTACTGGCCTCGATCCCTTCAGCCATTAGTGCTTCGGCCGCGGCCACAGTCCGATCGGAGCTCGCGACGTCGGACGCGTACACGCTGGCTCCCCTCCGCGATAGCAAACGCGCGGCTGCCGACCCGGAGCGTCCGAGCCCCAGCACCGCGACGCGCGCGCCATCGACCTGGACCGGGGAGTCGATCACCGCAGCTTCAGCGTGGAAGCTGCCAACAACGCAAACAGCACACCCAGGATATAAAAGCGCATGACGATCTTCTGTTCGTCCCACCCCAAGAGCTCGAAATGGTGGTGTATCGGACTCATCTTGAAGACCCGCTTCCCGCGCAGCTTAAAAGACGCCACTTGGATGATTACCGACAGCGTCTCGAGCACGAACACGCCGCCCACGAAGATCAGCGCGAACTCTATCTTGAGCAGCACCGCCAGCGTTCCAAACGCCCCACCCAACGCCAGCGAACCAGTGTCGCCCATAATGATTTCCGCCGGGTGGGCGTTGTACCAGAGAAACCCAAGAGCGGCGCCAAGCAACGCCGCGCAATAAACGGTCAGTTCACCGGCACCGGGGAAGTGCGGGATTTGTAGGTAGCCCGACCAGTCGGCGCGCCCGATCACGTACGCAAAGACGGCGAATGCGGTCGCTGCGATCGCTCCCAGCCCGATCGCCAACCCGTCGAGACCGTCGGTCAGGTTGACAGCATTGGTGGTAGCGATCACCACCAGAATGATGAACGGGACGTACAACCAACCGAAATCGACAAAACGCTCCTTGAAGAACGGCACCGACGTCAGCGTGGTGTACTCGCCGTGGACGGGTTGCATGTACAACCATACGCCCAGAACAACACCCAGCAGGACCTGTCCAACGATTTTCTGGATCGCGATTAGCCCCTCTGACTTCTGCTTCACGACCTTCAGGTAGTCGTCGAGGAAACCCACCCCCCCCATCCAGAGCGTCGCCACGAGGATCATCTGGATGAACGGCTGACTCAAATCGGCCCAAAGAAGGGTCGGGACGACGACCGCGAGGATGATCAGCACGCCCCCCATGGTTGGGGTGCCGGCCTTCCCGTAATGCGCTGCGGGACCTTCTCGACGAATCGGCTGCCCTGCTCCAAGCATGTGCAGGCGCCGGATCAGCCACGGACCCAGTATGAACGCCAGTGCGAGCGCAGTAACGGTCGCGTAGGCGGACCGAAAAGTGATGTATCGAAAGACATTAAAGAACGTGTGTTGATCAGCCAGCGGGACGAGCAGGTCGTAGAGCACCTAACGCCGCCTCACCGATTGATCTCGACCGAGCAACCGAGACACGCCTCGCGAACCGGTTCTACGACGTGCTCTAGTGCCGCGCCGCGACTGGCCTTGAAGAGGACTGCGTCACCGGGCCGGAGATTGTCGATCAGCCAACGGATCGCGCCAGGCTGATCATTGAATCGGAATGCTGCCACGCCGGAATCCTCCGCGCCGCTGGCGATCGGGGCCGCGCCAACGCCAACGGTCGCGACGACGTCGACACCGGCTGGTGCCAGTTCGCGCCCCACCTGCTCGTGCAACGCTTCGCTTTGATCGCCCAACTCCAGCATCTCACCGAGCACGACGACCCGTCGACTCGCGTCATCGAGAGCAACCAGGGTGGTTACTGCCGACGCCACGCTCTCGGGGTTGGCGTTGTAGCAATCAACCAGCGCGACCACGTCTCCCCACCGTTCCAACTGCATGCGAAGCGGCAGTGTATCGGGCTCGGCGATCCCCACAGCGATCGCCCCGGGTGAGATATCGACCTCGCGGCCTACGGCCACCGCGGCCAGCGCATTCACCACGTTATGCCGGCCAACCAACCGCAACCGGTAGGTCCGGCCATCGACCTCGAACATTCCGCGTCCTTCACCGTCCAGTGTCCACCGTGTGGGCCGAATGTCGTTCGACGACTCGATGCCGTAGGAAATCAAGCGACACGCCAACCCCGAAACCGCGGCCGCCAACCGTGGGTCGTCACCGTTGTAAAACAGGACCTCGTTCGGCACCAGAGCTCGTCCAAGGGCGAGCTTCTCATCGATCACCGCGTGGACCGAGCCCAGTCCCTCCAAATGGCTCGCCGCAACGCCGGTGATGACTGCGATCGACGGCTGAGCAATGCGCGACAGAATGGCGATCTCCCCAGGCTCGCTAGTTCCCAGCTCGACCACCGCCCAGTCGCTGTCAGGCTCGATGTCGAGCAGCGTAAGCGGGACACCGATCTGGTTGTTCAGGTTGCCACTGGTAGCCGCGGTCGAGAACCGCTGCGCCAGCACCGCTGCGATCAACTCCTTGGTGGTCGTTTTTCCGTTCGAGCCGGTGATCGCAATCACCTGCGTGGAGAGGCTTTTCCGATAATGACTCGCCAACGCCTGGAGCGCGGCCCGTCCGTCGGGCACCGCCCAGAACGCGATTTGCTCACGCTGTGCAAAGTCCCGATTCTCGCCAACCACTCCGGATACACCAGCGGCCACTGCTGCATCCGAGAAATCGTTGCCATCGTATCGGTCGCCGCGGATCGCCACGAAAAGCTCTCCCGACACCGCTCGCCGAGTATCGATCGTCACACCGCTAAAGAGTCGAGGGGGTCGTCCACAGGGTTCCACGCCAAGCGCGGCCGTCACCTGATCGGCGGTCAGCTTCGCGCTCACGCCGACTCGTCCCGGGCCGCCAAGGCTCGCTGAACGACGTCCCGATCGCTAAACGGGATTTGCTGGTTGCCAATCAAGATGTGTTCCTCATCGCCCTTGCCGAGCACACACACCACGTCGCCTGACTCGGCCTCGCCGACCGCGTGCTCAATCGCTGCCGCGCGATCATCGATCCGCTCCCAACGGGCAGCCGTGTCGTCGAATCCGACCACAGTATCAGCCACGATCTGATCGATTGGTTCGCGCCGCGGGTTATCCGTCGTCAGAATCGCAATGTCTGCCAACGTTCCGGCCACCCCGGCCATCTTCGGTCGTTTGGTACGATCGCGCTCGCCGCCGCAGCCGAAGACGCACAAGATCCGCCGGGCTCCGGTATCGCGCACGGCCAGCAGAATGCGTTCCATCGCCTGGGGAGTATGGGCGTAGTCCACGATTACGGTGATGTCCGCCCCGCGGTAGACCTCGTAGCGACCAGGCACATGGTCGACCGCAGCTAGGGCGCGACCCGCTGCCTCCGGCTCGGTCCCGAGTCCAACGCCCAGCGCCGCCGCCGCCAGCGCGTTGGCGGCGTTAAAGCGACCCGCCATCGGCAGACGGGTGGTAAATCGCCCGCGCGGAGTACGTACGTCCATCGTAGTACCGTCGCGTTCGACGTCGACTCGCTCTGCGTACACCTCGGCAGCGGAATCGCGCGCGCTAAAGCGCCATGTCTCCGCTGGTCCCGCAACTCGGAATCGCTCACCCCATGGGTCGTCCGCGTTCACGGCCCCGAACCCATGCTGCTCACGGAGCAGGCGAAAAAAATCGAGCTTCGCTTCACCGTACTCTTCCATCGTTGGGTGAAAGTCGAGGTGATCAGGACTCAGGTTCGTGAACGCCCCGGCTGCGAAATGAATCCCGCCGATTCGCCCGAGCGCGATCGCGTGGCTCGAAACCTCCATGACGACCGATGTCACTCCCTCCTGCTCCAAGTCAGCAAAAAGTCGCGCCAACTCGGGGGCCTCAGGTGTCGTCAACCCGGTTTTGAAAACCCGATCCCGTCGCCGGACACCAAGCGTTCCCAGCGTGGCCGCCTCATCGCCACCCAACACCGCCGCCGTCATGAACGTCGTCGTCGTCTTGCCGTTGGTTCCCGTGATTCCAATCACCCGCATCCGGGTCGTTGGATCACCGGTAATCGCGTGGGCCACGGGTCCAATCGCACGCCGTACGTCGTCGACGACAATCGCCGGTACCGGCCACGGACCCTCCCGCTCCACCAACGCCGCGGTGGCGCCCGCCTCGGCGGCCGAGTGGATAAAGCGGTGGCCATCGGTTTCAAAGCCGGTGATGGCGGCAAACAGATCCCCCGATCGCACGCGGCGGCTATCGTGCGACACCCCGGTGACACAGACATCCGTGCCGCCAACGACCCGCCCGTTGACTCGCTTGGCCAGGGCCGACAGTCGCGACGCCTCGATGGCCACTGTCACTATCTGTCCCGAACCCGTACCACGGCGCCGCGGGTTAGCACCTCCCCCGGCTCGGGCTTCTGGCCGACAATCGTCCCGGTCCCATCAAATGTCAGTTGAATTCCTAAACGTGATGCACGGCGCACCGCCTCGCGTAAGCCCATGCCGGTGAAATCCGGCACCTTGACGTGCGTGCGTGGATCAACGCCTTCCGGCCACTCGATCGACTCGGGCGGCGTGAGGGCGTCCGGCTCTGCCACCGGCAGCTCGCCAAACCCATCGGAAACGCGTTGCACCACCTGCTGGGGGGAACGGAACCGCTCGACCAACGCGGGTGACCGGTCCACCGCGCGGGTCAATAGTGTGTTCTCCACTATCTCGTGAAACACCGGTGCCGCCACCAATCCGCCGTAGAATTTGCCGACCGGCTCGTCGATACGGACGAAAACCGCATATCTCGCATCGTCAGCCGGAAAGAAGCCGGCAAACGACGCGGTATGGCGACTGCTGTCGTAGCCACGTTCACCGACCTTGCGAGCAGTGCCAGTCTTTCCCGCCACTGGCAGCATATCGATCTGCGCGCGCTTCGCAGTACCAAACTCGACCACGCGAACGAGTGCCTGCGTGACGAGGCGCGCTGTCTCCGGCTCCATGACGCGACGAACGTGCTGCGGACCACCCTCGAACTCGACATCGCCCTCGGCATCTATGATCCGCCGCACGAGGTAGGGCCGCAGGAGCTCGCCTCCGTTGGCCACCGCACTGTAGGCCATCGCCATCTGGACTGAGGTCACCATCACCTCATACCCCATGGTTATCGATCCGGACGTCAGCGACGACCACTGATCGGGGCGTTTGAGCAGACCGCTTGGCTCACCCGGAAAATCGAGGCCGGCAGGCAGGCCGAACCCGAACTTGCGCGCGTACTCGTAGAGCCTGTCCTTACCGAGACGGTCGGCGAGCTTGACCGAGCAGATGTTCGAAGACGCCTCGATCACCTGCTCGACGGTGAGATAGCCGTACGGGTGGACATCGCGTATCGTGCGTCCGTTGCGTCGCCACGTACCCCGCTCGCAGAACAACGAATCGTTGGGCGCCGCCAGCGACTCCTCGTACAGCCCGGCAAGCGGCACGATCTTGAATGTCGACCCAGGCTCGAACTGATCGACCACAGCTACGTTTCTCCCCCGCTGGTCACTTTTCCTGGGTCCGCCGCGAGTGGCCATCGCCAGCACCTCGCCCGTCCGCGGATCGACGACCACCACGCTCCCGGCTTTTGCGTTCGTCTTGTTCATGGCCGTTTCGAGCGCACCCTCGACGATCTCTTGAACCCCTAGATCAATCGTCAGATACACATCTCGACCGTGGACCGGAGCGTCGACTGGAAACGTGAAGTTCGAGTACTCGTGTCCTAGCGCATCCCGCTGGTGGATAGCGTAGCCAGGGGTACCGTGGAGGACCTCGTCGTAGTACAACTCTATGCCGTCGAGGCCCTCGTTGTCGTTGTTGACCTTGCCAAGCAAGTCGGCCGCTAGTCCATCGTAGGGATACCGACGCACCCGGTACGATTCCACCCCCACGCCATCGAGGTTAGCGGCTTCGAGCTGGCGCACGATCTCGGGCGAGATCCCACGCGTCAGCCGTACGTACCACCCGCCCTCCTCTAAACGGCGGTGCACCTCGCGAGCGCCGACCCCAAGGACGGAGGTCAACGTCTCGACGAACTGTTCTACGTCGTCGGGATCGACGTGGCGTGGCACGAGGTAGACTCCGTACTCTTCTTGATTGACCGTCAGTGGCACCCCGTTGCGATCGTAGATCGTGCCCCGCTCGGGTGGAATGACGATCCGCTTCTTTTGCTGTTTTTGAGCAGTTGTTTGGTACTTATCGTGGTCGCGAATCTGGATCTCAAAGAACGCGACCCCAAGCCGAGCTGCGAAGATGAGGAGCAGCAAGAAAATGAACCGTTGGCGACGGCGGCCGATTCGAAGGCGATCGGACTCACTCACCTTCTTGGAGCGGATCCCCCGGGAACGAGCCACTATTGGCTCGTCAGCGCGAGAGCTTCCTCCTGCCAGAACGCATCAAACCAACCGCCCACAGTGGCCAACGGTCCACGATCGACCTTCGCTAGCACCGGCTGTTGATGTAAGGGAGTGCCATCCGGGACCGGCAGCCACACGATATCGAGCTCCGTGGGGGCGACCATACCCAGTCGTCGGTCCGCAGCGCGTGCTACTCGATCTCGGGCCGTCAGCACCGCAATCGAACGCGTGAGCGCATCATTCGCGGCTTCTAGATCTCGCGCCGTCGTCTTCAGCTCCACCGCGCGATCGGACCATCGAATCGCGACCGACTGAACGTAGACCTTGCCCACAACGACAGTAGCCGTGAGCAGAAGGAGTGTCGGCAGGTAGTGCCACGCGAAGCTTGTCCGGCGACGGGTTCGGTGTTCGATCTTGCGGTACTCGCAGACGTAGACGTTCACCGACTCTGTGCCCTCCGGCGCTAGGTCCGGGTTTGGTTCGCCGCTGAGCGGCGCCGCTCGATAGCGCGCAACCGCGCGCTCCGAGCACGAGGATTGGCGGCGACCTCGGCCTCGGTCGGACGGATCGGTCGGGGGGTGAGCACGTCCGCCTCAGAGACCTTGTCGCACCGGCAAACGGGCAGATCCGGCGGACACTTGCAATCCGCCGCCAACTCGCGGAAGTACCGCTTGACTACACGGTCTTCCAGCGAGTGATAAGCGATCACCACTAGCCGGGCATCGGCGTTCAGCCGCCGCTCAATTTGTTTGAGACCTGTGTTGAGTGCCGTCAGTTCGTCGTTGACGGCGATTCGGATCGCTTGGAAGACTCTCGCGACGCTCTTGAGTCGGTGAGAGCTCGCCGGGACCGCTGATTCGACGATGACTCGCAACCGATTTGTCGTATCGATCGGCTCACGCTCGCGCTCGCGCACGATCGTTCTTGCGATACGCCGCGCGTGACGCTCCTCCCCAAAGTCGCGAATGATCTGCTCCAAGACCGATGGTGCGGCGCGCGACAACAAATCCCGAGCAGGTTCCCCTCTGGGCCCCATCCGCATGTCCAGCGGAGCGTCCTGACGGTAGCTGAAGCCGCGCACCACGTCGTCGACTTGCGCCGAGGAAACGCCGAGGTCGAGCAGAGCGCCATCAAACTGCGCTCGCTCGAGCCTCGACGTCCGGTCGATCTCGGCGAAGTTCGTATTCAATAATTCGACCCGATCACCGAACCGTGCCAGTCGCTGGCTTGCGAACTGGATCGCCTGCGGATCCCGATCCAGTCCTACCAATCGACCGGTTGGCGCCGAAGCCTCGAGAATCGCCTCGGCATGCCCACCGCCACCAAGCGTGGCGTCCAGGTACGTCTTTCCTGTGGCGGGCCTCAGCATCGCGATCGTCTCCGTCAACAGGACCGGCTCGTGGAACTGCTGCTCGGGCACGGTCGCGCTACAGGTACTGGGTTAACCATCGGTCGAACTCCTCACCAGCTTTGCCAACGAACTGCTCGTAACGGTTCGGGTCCCACATCTCGATCACATCCCCGGCGCCAACGAACGTGACCTCGTCGCCGATGCCTGCGAGCTCGGCGAGGTGGCGCGGGAGCAGAATTCTCCCCTGAGCGTCGACGGTCGTCTCGATGGTGTGTTGCATAAGTTGGAGAAAGTGACGTCGCTGCTGGGGATCGATCCGCGCCTTCTGGCGATCGAAACGCGCCAGAACCCGATCCCACTCGGCCAACGGGTAGAGGAACAAACACGACCCAAGACCACGGGTAGCGACAAAAGATTGGCCGGCCTCACCATCCCGAAATCGTGCTGGGAGGCTGACGCGACCTTTCTCATCGATTGAATGCGTGTACTGACCAAGAAACGACGTTTTGACCCCACAACGCTCGTGTCCACAGTCCACTTTCTCCCACTGTTTCCCACCTGGCCCCACATTGTAGGACAACGCTCCAGTGTTGTCAAGCATGGCCAAAAAAAACCGCCTCCCCGGGTAGGGAGGCGGCCATCCTGAGATGCTAGCTAGGGGCGTGTCTTACGCTTCGCCCGGCGCTCCGTCGGTCGGTTCTTCAGCCTCGGGCTCGGCTTCGCCTTCGGCCGGCGGCCCATCGGGTGCCGCGTCTCCGGCTGGAGAGGCTTCACCCTCAACCGGAGCCGCAGGTGGCGCCGACGTCACCGGGATACCAGTCAGAATCGGGACACCCGAGATCGCCTCCGGCGCGCCATCGGGTGTCGCGGTGACGATAATGCCGAAGGTCTCCAGCGCGGTCGTGCTCTCGAAGGCACCGGTACCCTCCGGACCCACCGTGACCACTCCAGCCAAAGTCGACTCCTTGACGCGCTCCTTGCTGGGGACGATCCACACCGTGTAGGCGTTGACATCGCGGTCTTCTTGGTCGAACTCATCGATCAGCGGTAGCCCCTCGACTTCAACCAGCAACGCTTGTCCAGCCTCGCCCTCGGTCACTTTGACCACCCCCGCGCCGCCGGGCGCGTGCTCGGTCGGCTGCAGCGCGAACTCCCAATCATGCGTCGCCACGACTTCCTCTTCCGCTACCGGTTCGGCGTTCGCGGCGACTTCGGGCTCGGCGTTCTCGGGCTGGTCATCCTGGGCTAGGACCGGCGCGGTCAACGCAAGCAGGGCGAACACTCCCACAACTACTGTTCTAAACACTGTCTGTTCTCCTCTGAGGGTATCCACTATCGCCTGATGTCTCGGGCGATTCAGCGAGCGGCCTTCGAGAACCGGTACCCGCCCGGCTGGCCGAGGTTCCTGGTAGAACCTCGTACTCGGCGTCGATCTCCTGACGCTCCAACTCACGCTCCAGACGGCGCGACTCACGGCGCCATTTGAACGCGCCCCAGATCGCGACCGCCGCCAGCTTGGCGGCGATCGCCCATGGCCCACCGCGGAGGAGCCAGCGCGTCAACCACCGCCCAAAGATCAGTCTGCCGAAAACGCTCAAAACTTCACCCTTTCGTTGCGATCAAGCTACGCTCCTCGAGCGATCTCCCCAACTCACCATCATCCCGTCGAGCCCACCGTCGATAATCGATCCTCGACGATAGCCGCCAGAGCATCGATGAAGTCGGGATCGTCGTTCTGCATCATGGCGCGAGCGTAGGCGAGTCCGCGCCGCTCCGCCAACTCGCGCGCCTCGATGTCGAGATCGTAGAGCACCTCGAGGTGATCGGCTACGAACCCAATCGACTGTACGACAACGCCTCTCTCCCCCCTGTCCGCTAGCTCTTCGATCGTCTCCAGGATGTCCGGGCCCAACCACGGCTCGTCGGTGCGACCGGCGCTCTGGTAGGCGAAAGACCAGCCATCCAGACCAACGGTTTCGGCTACCAGCTGGGCTGTGCGTTGGAGTTGATCGGGGTACGGATCGCCGCGATCGAGCACCGCTGCCGGTAACGAATGCGCGGTGAAAACGACATGCGGGTCGTCGCCAGCGCGTGGTAACGCATCCCTGAGCCGCCGGGCGAGCCCGGTTATGAACCCACGGTGGTCGTGCCAGCTGGAAACGATCTCCAACGTCATCCCCTGCGGTCGCTTCTTTTCCGCGTACGCCTGATACTCAGCGATCGAGCGCAACGAATAGTGGGGTGCCAGCACGAGGCCCACTGCGTGTGTAATCCCGTCGGCGGCCATGGCCTCGACCACCTCGCCGACAAACGGCGCCACGTGCTTGAACCCGACGTACAGCCGAACGGCGGTCCCACGGTCGGTGAGCGTCGTCTTCAGAGCTGTCGCTTGGCGGCGCGTGATGCGGTTTAGAGCTGTCGGACCACCCACGGCCCGGTAGCGCTCGATCAGCTCGTGCAGCCGTTCCTCGGGGGGCGGGCTACCACGACGGATGTGGGTGTAATAAGGCTCGACATCCTCCAACCGCTCGGGGGTTCCATACGACATGACCAGCAATCCGGAAGTCACGCGGTCTCCTCATGTACCAGCTCAACCAAGCGCTTGAGATTCTCGACCGGGGTGTGCGGCAGGACGCCGTGACCCAAGTTGAATATGTGCCCCCGGCGGCCACCGGCCGCCGTCAGGATCGCGCGGGTCTGGCGCTCGGCCACCTCCCTGGGGCCCGCCGCAACCACTGGGTCGAGGTTGCCCTGCACCCCGCGGTCGCCGACGATCTCCCATCCGCGGTCGAGATCGATTCGCCAGTCGAGGCCGATGACGTCTCCGCCAGCCGCCACCATCGACGGCAGCAAGCCTGCCGTATCGGTACCAAAGTGGATCGTCGGAACATCCGGCAGCCCCCCGAACAACCTTTTCATGTGTGGCTGAATCGACTCGCGATAGTCACTCGGGCTGAGCGCCCCGATCCAAGAATCGAAGACCTGGAGCGCCTGAGCACCGGCTTCGACCTGGGCCGTGAGGTGTGCGATCGTCGCGTCGGTCAGCCGCTCCATGAGCTCGCGCCACGCGACGGGGTGTTTGTGCATAAAACCCTTGACGAGATGGAACCGTCTCGACGGCCCGCCCTCGACGAGGTACGCCGCAAGGGTGAACGGTGCACCGGCGAAACCGATCAGCGGCACCGTGCTCGCGCGCCGAACGAGCGCGATCGCTTCCAGCAGCTCGGCCACGTGGGATCGCGGGTCAAACACTGACAGCCGCTCGACGTCGGCCGGCTCCCGCACCGGACGATCGACCACTGGGCCAACGCCGGATTGGATCTCGAAGTCGACGCCCAACCCGAGAAACGGCAGCGTGATGTCGGAAAACACAATCGCGGCATCGACTCCGAGCCGGTCGACCGGTTGAAGGGTGACCTCGGCGCAGAGCTCGGGCTGGCGAATGATCTCAAGCAGCGAGTGGTGTTTGCGGATGGCGCGGTACTCGGGCAGACACCGCCCCGCCTGTCGCATGAACCAGACTGGCGTACAATCGACTGTTTTACATCGGCAGGCGCGGAGGAAGCGGTCGCTCACGACGTTGGCTGGTTAGGCGAGCGCTTCTCGAGCGGCCGCCAACGTCGCGTCGATCTCGCCGGCACCGTGGGCGAGCGTCACAAACCACGCCTCGTAGGGCGACGGCGGCAGGCTGACGCCGCGATCCAACATAGCATGAAAGAACCGCGCGAACGCCTCGCCGTCGCCGGCTTGTGCTTCGGCGAACGAAGTCGGCGGGCGTGGGACCCAGAAGAGCGTCAGTAGCGATCCGATCGTCGCCACGCTGGCGCGCCCCGCGTGCGAGCCGGCGTCGATCGCTTCCCGGAGCCCGGCAGCCAAGCGCGCGGTCTGCTCTTCCAACCGATCGAACACATCGCGATCGGTGAGGCGCGCCAACGTCGCCTCGCCAGCGGCCATCGCCAACGGGTTTCCGGACAACGTGCCGGCTTGATACATCGGTCCTTCCGGGGCGACCAAGGCCATGATATCCCGGCGGCCGCCAAACGCGCCGACCGGAAGACCACCGCCGATCACCTTGCCCAAACACGTCAAGTCGGGCGTTACACCGTACCGCTCCTGCGCGCCGCCGGGAGCGACGCGGAACCCGGTTATAACCTCGTCGAAGACCAACAGTGCACGGTGTTCGTGGGTTTGCTCGCGCAGGAGCTCAAGAAACCCCGGCTTCGGCAACACCAGCCCCATGTTCGCCGCCACGGGTTCGACAAGCACCGCCGCGAGCTCGTTCCCAAGACGGCCGAAGAGCTCAGTCACCGAATCGAGGTCGTTGTACGGCACCACTAGTGTGTCCCGAGTGGCGGCTTCGGTGACCCCAGCGCTGCCTGGCAAACCCATGGTGGCCACTCCGGAGCCCGCAGCCGTCAACAGCGAGTCGACATGACCGTGATAACAGCCAGCGAACTTCAGGATCTTGCTCCGGCCCGTGTAGGCTCGCGCCAACCGCACTGCGCTCATCACCGCTTCCGTCCCCGAACTCGTAAAGCGCATCCGCGCAACCGACGGCATCGCCGCTTGAATCCGCTCAGCGAGCGCGATCTCACCTGGCGTTGGCGCGCCGTAACTCGTGCCTCGGCCTGCGGCCAGGCGTATCGCCTCGACGATTTCCGAATCGGCGTGGCCAAGAATGATCGCGCCCCACGACGAGACGTAATCGATCCGCTTGACGCGATCCGCATCCCACACGTGGGCGCCTTCGGCGCGGGTGATAAAGAGAGGTGTGCCGCCCACCGCGCCGAACGCTCGAACCGGACTGTTGACACCGCCCGGGAAAAGCTCCCTGGCACGTGCGAACAAACCATCGTTCACGCCTCGGGTCCACCGATCAGCGCCATGATGTCGGCCAGCGGACGATGGACCCCCACCAATTGCGGAACGTCCCGCACCGTCGCCAGTCGACCTTCGGTCCCTCGCAAATCGCGAACGAGATCCTGAAAGGCGCCCAGATCATCGGTCTCGTAGGCGACGATGAACTCCTGGTCATCGAGCCCAAACGAGTATGCGAGCAGCTGCTGGATCATCGGGTAGCGCCGTCCTACTCGGATGTGCTCCGACATCTGACGACGCTGTTCATCTTCCGGCATCAAATACCACTCGGTCGTCTTGACGAACGGGTAGACGATCAGGTATCGGGAACGATCGCCGGTGAACATCGCCTCTTCTTGCGGAGTTCTCTCTTTTACGTACTTCGAAGGTCGGACCAACCCGATCATGGAGTGGGAGATTGTGCACCATTTCCCAACACCCGAGCACAACAGCTTGCTGGCGGTCTCCTCGAGGTCTTCGAGCGATGCGCCGAGCCGCCAAAACAGCATGTCCACGTCGGTCCGCGTGCCGACCATCGAGTACGTGTAGGTCGTCACTCGCTCGGCCGCCTGCCGAGCGGCTTCAAGCAACGCTTCGCAATCGGCCTCACGCGCTTCAGGTGACTGTCTTCGCCAGGCGGGGTCGACCTGCAGCGCCAACACGTGGACGAAACTGCGACCGCTCACCTGAGCCAACGGGCGGCTTCCAACGCCGAGTAGGTAATAACGATGTCGGCGCCGGCGCGCGCGATCGCGGTCAGCGACTCAAGCACGGTCGCCTTGTGATCCAGCCAACCCCGCTCGGCGGCCGCTACCAGCATCGCGTACTCACCGCTCACGCTGTAGGCAGCGAGTGGGGCGTCAAATCGTTCACGAGCGGCGCGAATCACGTCGAGGTAGGCGAGCGCCGGCTTGACCATCACCACGTCGGCCCCCTCGACCAGATCGGCGGCGATCTCGGCTAATCCTTGCCGAACGTGCGACGAGTCCATCTGGTACCCTCGCCGGTCACCCGTCTGGGGCGTTGAATCGGCCGCGTCGCGGAACGGCCCGTAGAACGCGGACGCGTATTTGGCCGCGTAGGCCATAATCGCCACTTCTCCGTGGCCAGCCTCATCGAGCTTCGACCGGATCGCCATAACCTGTCCATCCATCATCGCACTCGGCGCCACAATGTCGGCCCCGGCTGCCGCCAGGGAGGCCGCGGTTTGTGCCAACAGCAGCAACGTTTCGTCGTTATCCACGTCGCCGTCGCGGAGCACACCACAGTGACCGTGATCGGTGTAACCGCATAGACAAACGTCGACCGCCACGACCAAATCGGGGTCGGCTTCGCGAATCGCCCTGACCGCGCGCTGAACAACGCCACGTTCGTCCCACGCACCGCTGCCGACGGAGTCCTTCTCGATCGGCAGGCCGAACAACAGGACCCCACCAATTCCGAGATCGGAGGCGCGCTCGACATCCCGCACCAGTTCATCCACCGAGACTCGCTCCTGACCCGGCATCGACGCGATCGGCTCACGCACCGCCTGGCCGTCGCGAACAAAAATCGGGTACACGAGCTGACGTGGAGAGAGTCGGGTCTCGGCGACCAACGCCCGCAACGCCGGCGTTCGTCGCAGCCTGCGAAAGCGCGCGAACCTGCGGTCAGACACGCGCTCGCTCGCGATCCCGGTCGGAGCTGCCAACCAACACTTCAACCACTCCGGCCGGCGTCGGCTCGGCTGCCACAACCGGATCGCCGAGTCCGGCCTCGCACACAGCTGCCGCAGTTACCGGCCCGATGCATGCGATCACGGCTTCACCCAAGGCTCTTCGCGGGTAGGACACGAGGCGCACAAAACCACGGACGGTCGAGCCGCTGGTAAAGACGATCGCCCGTGGCGGTTCGGCCAGCGCCACCTCGAGCGCGGGACGAGCATCTTCCGGCCCTTCGATCGTCTCGTAGGCCACCACGTCGTCCACGACCGCGCCGCGCCGGCGCAAGATCATCGGCAAATCCTGGGTGGCTCGCTTGGCCCGGAGGAGAAGCACGCGCCGACTCACGACGTTACCCATCGCGTCAGGGATCGCCGCCGCCTGCCGCTCGGATGGCATAACGCGCACTTTGACACCCAACGACTCCAGCGCCAACCCGGTTCGAGGCCCGACCACCGCCCAGACCGGTTTGGCAGATATCGTCAGCCCGAGTGCCGTCAGCCGCGTTGCCAACGACGCCACGCCGTTGCGGCTGGTCATCACCACCCAGTTATAGGTATCGAGTTGGCGAAGTGCGCGGTCGAGAGGTTCCTCGTCGAGCAACCGAATCGCTATCGTGGGAGCGTGAATCGGTATCGCGCCGCTTCGCTCGAGTCGGTCGCAGAACCGCTCGCCATCCGAGGCCGTCACCATAACGCGCCAACCCTTCAAGGCGACTCCCTTCATGTCGGTCCCACCCCGACGATCGAATCGGCGCCGAGCGCCAAGAGTCGTTCCGCGAGCTGGCTCCCGATCCGAGCGGCTTCATCGGTCGGGCCCGTCGAGCGCTCGAAGAACGCCTGTCCCCCATCGGGATCGAGCGCTGCGGCATCGATCGTGAGCTCGCCGTTATCGCAAACCGCGTGCGCCGCCAGCGGCGTCCGGCAGCCGCCCCCCATCGCACTGAGGAAGCTCCGCTCAGCGGTTACCGCTTGGCGTGTCATCGGATCGTCAAGCGAGCGGAGGTCTTCCTCGAGATCGTCATCGGCCCGGATCTGAACGGCGAGCGCCCCCTGGCCGACAGCCGGAAGCATGCGCCTCAACGGAAGCCGCTCGGCCGCCCGGCTCGCCAGTCCGAGGCGATCGAGCCCAGCCGCGGCTACACAGAGAGCGTCGAAGTCACCCCGATCCAGCTTCGCGAGTCGCGTGTCAACGTTGCCGCGAATCGGGACCACGCTGAGATCGTTACGTTCGGACAGCAAAAAGGCACGTCGTCGGGGGCTCGAGGTCCCGACTCGCGCACCCGGCGGCACGCTAACCAGTGGTCCCCCGTCGCAAGTTACGATCGCGTCGCGGGCGTCCGCGCGCGGCGGGTAGGCGATCACCGTTACCGCGGGTCGATCGTCGGTCGGCAAGTCCTTCGCGCTGTGAACAGCTATATCGATCAAACGATCCGTAAGGGCACGCTCGAGCGCAGCGACAAAAGCGCCCCTCCCCAATTCGGCCGGAGGCACATTCGGAGCCCGATCCCCGGCCGTTCGCACAACAACCTCTTCGGTCTCCCAACGCAACGCTTTCAGTGCTTCCGAGATGAGCCTCGTCTGGGCTCGGGCCAGCGCGCTGGCCCGGGTTCCGATCCGCAATCGCCGGCCTTCACCCACTGTTGCCAGGCTGCCCATTGCCGCGCTCGTCAGGAAACTCGAGATCGAGGGCGAAAAGGTCGCGGGCGAGGTCAACGTAGGTTTCTCCCTCGGTGGCGGCGCGGTCTTTGAGCCTGGCTGTAGGGTGGTGTAGCAGCTTGTTCATCACCCGGCGTCCAAAGGTTCGCAACGCTTCCCGGTCATCTGAGCCCGAGCGCTCCACCTCAGCCGCCACGATGCGTTCGGCTCGATCACGAAGCGCGCGGATCGTTGGCACCGCCGAGCGGCCCGCCAGCCACACATCGAACTCCTGCGCCTCCGTGGCGATGATATCTCGAGCGGCGTCGACTGCTTTCCGGGGTACCGCCTCCGAGCTCCACCCGCGCAGATCATCGAGGTCGAACAGGCGCACACCCTCGATCTCACGGGCGGTAGGATCGACATCCCGTGGCACCGCGATGTCGATCATCACCAGTGGCTGCGGCGAGCGGCGGCGGAGAACCACCCGTTCCAGCTGTTGCCGGCTGAGAATTGGCGTCTGTGAAGACGTGCACGATATGACGATGTCAGCGTCTGCAAGCAGCTGATCGAGGTCGCTGAGCGGCTCCGCCCGTCCGCCGATCGCCTGGGCCAACCGTTCGGCGGGTTCCGCGCGACGATTGGTGACCACGATATCGGTCGCCCCGGCCCGCTGTAGGGTTTGTGCGGTCAGGTCGCCGAGCTTTCCGGAACCGACGATGAGCATCGAACGACCGCTCAGCTCGCCGAGCGTCAGTCGTGCCATCCCAGTGGCGACTTTCGGGATCGACGGCAGCCCGCGCCCAACCTCGGTTTCGCCCCTGATTCGCCTCCCAACGCGGACCGCGCGCCGGGTTAGCTCGTCGAGAACCGGGCCTAACCGACCCGCGTCACGCGCCGCTCCCATCGCGCGCTTGACCTGTCCCAGTATCTGAGGTTCGCCCAAAACCATCGAGTCGAGCCCACCCGCGACTTCGTACAAATGCTGGACGGCCTCCAACCCTTCGCGGACGTAGAACGGGCCCTGGTCGGCTTCAGCCGCTCTCAACAACGTTTTTTCGAGCGTGGCCGCGCCTGCCAAACCGTACAGCTCGGTACGGTTACAAGTCACCAGGACCAGCGTATCGTCTTCGGATTGCGAGAGGATTTCGCGGCATGTCGCAGTGGGAAACGCAAACCGCTCCCGGCGAGCCAACGGCGCCGTTTTGTGGCTGATACCTACCAGGTTGACGACGGGCCCGGTCATCGGAAGGAGGCGGTTTGGGGCAAGCGTGTTTGCATGGCGGGGCGGACGGGACTCGAACCCGCGACCTCCGACGTGACAGGCCGGCGTTCTGACCAAACTGAACTACCGCCCCGCGCGTGCATGAATGACGAACAAACGCTTAAGGAATGCAGGGGGGAGAACCTACGGAACCCAAGCCAGGGTGTCAACGCAAAACGGGCACCCCCTGGAGAGGCGGCCCGCTCGGCTCGAACAACCGGTTACCGGTAACTACCCGCCCTGTCGGCTCAGCTTCTTGATGATCAGATCGACCCGCTCGATGTACTGATTCGAGTTGCCGATCAAGCCCTGCCCATAGGATGCGTAGTCACCACACGCGTTCTTGAGGTGCGAGATCGCCGTTGTAAACAACGACCGGGAGCGCTCGTTCTGGGGGATCGACTTGTTTTCCCCTTGGAGCGCCTTTGCCATCCGATAGTAGGCATCACCCCGGTAATAGGAGATCGCGCACGAATTGCCGCCGAGCTGGGAGGCTTGGCCCAAGAACTCCAGCGCGGCACCGTAGCGGCCTCCCTTCAGCGCGGTGGAGGCATCCTTGAGGAAGAGATTGGCCAGGATCGCGCTCGATTGCCCCTTGCCGGCGCGCTCGAGATCCTTGGCGAATTCGACCATGTTGCCAAGCTCTTTGTACGCCAACGCCCGGAAGAGGTACGCCCGCTCGAGATCAGGATTGACCTTTAACGCCCGGCCATAGTAATCGATCGCAGAGTTATAGTCGCCCAGCTTGTAGCGCACGTACCCTGCCGCAGACAACAAGTTGGCATTAGCCGGATCGGCAGCCAGCGCCTCGTCGGCGGTGGCTCTCGCTTCCTCGTATTGCTCATCGGCGAAGTAGACCCCAAACAAAGCTTGCAACGCTTCGGGGTCGGTCGCGCCACCGGCCGAGAGCTCGAGGTACTTCTTGAAGCTGGCGATTTTCTGGGCGCGCTGATCATTTGGAAGCGCGTAGGCTCGGTACTGATGCGCCGCCGCGTTGTCGGGGCAGAGCGTGGTCGCCTTCTCGAACGCCGCCAACCCCTTTTCGATTTCCTCTAGCTGGTTGGCCATCACATAACCGTAGGCGACCTGGATATCGCAATCGTCGCCTCTCCGGCGAATCAGCTCCTCGAAGAAGTCTCGGGCTTGAATTGTGTCGCCCTTCTCGAGATAGGCCGTACCGATGGAGTGGTAAGCGTTGATGTAGGCCGGATCGAGATCGATCGCCTTCTCCAGCGAGACGAGCGCCTGATCGACCATGTCCCGCTCCAGGTACGACTGGCCCATGAAGAAGTAGGCCAACGCCAGACCCGGATCGTACTCGAGCGCCTGCTCGAAGTTCGAGATCGCGCGTTCGTGGTTTTCCGATCGCATGTAGTCGCGGCCGAAGATGATGTGTTTGTCGGCTTGGTTCCGAGCGTTGAACGCTTCCACGAGGCGTTGACCCAGATCGTCTATGTCTGAGTCGGTGACCTCGGGCAGGTTTTGGGTGTTGCGGGTCGCAACGTCGACGAAGGTGGATTTGACGGCCCACATGTTACCGTGGCGATCGAGCGTGCCACGCGCGACGATCTTGGCTTGCAACGACTGCGCGATCTCGAGCGTCTTGACGTCAGGAATCGGCGAGCCCGGCTTGAACCCGTACTGTTCCACCGCTTCGTTGACTTCGTCCTCGGGGACCAACGTATAGGGGCCAAGATCATCAAGTTCGGCGATGACCTCTTCCTGCAGGTCCTTGGCCTTTCCGTCATCTTCAGACACAAACGGCAGCACCGCGATCACAAACCGATCGGTGTCCTCTGTCTGCGCTAGGAGCGAGGTCGCGCCAGCGCCGGCAAGGCCGGCAAGCAGGAGCAGCGCCACGAGCGTAGTGAATGTCTGTTTTAGACGGCGAACGAGCATTGTGTTCCTCCCGGTATGATCTCGATCCATGACGTCCGGGAAAATATCCCCCGAGCCTTACTGTGGACCACCAATATGTAAACCCCCCGAGGTAGAGAGAGGTTCCCGACCTTGACGGTGCCCGGCGTGTCTGGGTAGAGTGTCGGCGCTTTTTCCGCCTTTGACAACCATCGCATAGTGAAGGGGGCACGTGGAGCCGCGGTCCGCACAGCTTGGGCGCATCTCGCCAGGGTGCTCGATCTGTCGTACGGTTGCGCTCCTAACACTCGGAGTCGCGCTCACGGGGTGCGGTGTCGCCGACCTCCCTGATTGGTCCACTGTACAGCCGGCCTCTGACATGGGCCGATCGATCCTCGACCTGTACAAGATCGTGCTCTGGTGGACGGGGGGGATTTTTGTCGTCGTCGAGCTGTTGCTCGTGTACGCGCTGATCCGCTATCGACGCCGGCCCGACGATACTGGCGTGCCCGACCAGGTCCATGGCTTCACCGCGCTCGAGATCTCCTGGACGCTGGTACCGGCGGCCATTCTGTTCTTCATCGCGATTCCAACCGTCCGTACGATCTTCGATGTCCAGCGCCCACCACCGGCTGATGCGATCGAAATAGCCGTCACTGGTCACCAGTGGTGGTGGGAGTTTGAGTACCCAGATCTCGGGATCAGGACCGCCAACGAACTCCACATTCCGGTCGGTCGGGCGGCCAGCCTCACGCTCACTTCGGCTGACGTCATCCATTCGTTCTGGGTGCCACGACTCGGTGGCAAGCGAGACCTCAATCCGGGCAGCGAGAACCAGCTCTGGTTCACGCCCGACTCGGTCGGGGTTTTCGATGGCCAGTGTGCAGAGCTATGCGGCACGTCGCACGCCAACATGCGGCTGAGAGTGTTTGTTGAAACAGCCGGATCGTTTGATGCCTGGGTAGACCAGCAGCTACAGCCCGCGGTAGAGGATTCCGTCGGTGTCCAGGTATTCCTCGCTTCGGGCTGCGTTGCCTGTCATGCGATCGCCGGCACGCCCGCGCAGGGTAAGATCGGCCCCGATCTGACAAAGTTCGGAAGCCGATCGACTATCGCGGCCGGGATCCTCGCAAACGAACCGGACGAGCTGGCCGCCTGGCTGCGGAATCCCGAGCGCGTCAAACCAGGCTCCCGGATGCCAAACCTGAACCTCTCAGAAGAGCGGATCGCGAGTTTGGTCGCCTATCTCGGGAGCTTACGATGAGCGCCACGACGGCGGGCACGGTGCGTCACGAGTCGATCTACTCCGGCGGGATCGCGTCGTGGCTTACCACGGTCGATCACAAGCGGATCGGGGTCATGTACGGGGTCACTGCCTTGTTCTACTTCATTGTCGGTGGAGTGGAGGCGCTCATTATTCGACTGCAGCTAGCCACTCCCGAGGGCACGCTCATCGGCGCAGAAGCCTACAACCAAATGTTTACGATGCACGGGACCACGATGGTGTTCCTGGTGCTCATGCCGATGGCGGCGGCGATGTTCAACTTCCTGATCCCACTCATGGTCGGGGCTCGAGACGTCGCTTTCCCGCGACTGAACGCGTTCTCCTTCTGGACTTTCTTTTTCGGCACCATCCTGCTCAACCTGGCTTTTTTCGTGAACCAGGCCCCCGATGCGGGGTGGTTCGGTTACGCCAACCTCACGTCCAAGCAGTACAACCCAGGACTCGGCATCGACTTCTGGGTCTTGAGCCTGCAAATCATGGGCATCGCGTCGATCGCGTCGGCGATCAACTTCACGGTGACGATTCTCAACATGCGGGCGCCGGGCATGTCACTAATGCGGATGCCACTATTCGTATGGATGGCGTTGATCGTTCAGATCCTCATGTTGCTCGCATTCCCGGTCATCACGGTAGGGCTCGTCTTCCTGTTCTTCGACCGCTTTTTCGATACCAATTTCTACGTCGCCGCTGCGGGTGGAACACCGGTGCTTTGGCAGCATCTGTTTTGGATCTTCGGGCATCCCGAGGTCTACATCCTGATCCTGCCATCGTTTGGCGTTGTCTCGGAGATCCTTCCGACTTTCTCGCGCAAGCCCCTGTTCGGCGCGCCGTTCGTGATCTTCTCCGGGATCCTGATCGGATTCCTGGGCTTTGGCGTGTGGAGCCATCACATGTTCACAACCGGGTTAGGGCCGATCGCCGACACTGCGTTCTCCCTCGGGACAATGCTGATCGCGATCCCCACAGGCGTAAAAATCTTCAACTGGATCGGGACGCTGTGGGGCGGACACATCGTGATGCGAACACCGCTCTACTTCGCGGTCGGCATGATCGCGCTGTTCATCGTCGGTGGGTTGTCGGGAATCATGCACGCGTCGACGCCAATTGACCTGCAACAGCACGACTCGTACTTCGTGGTCGCACACCTGCACTACGTCTTCTTTGGAGGCACTGTGTTTGGCCTCTTTGCCGGGGTCTACTACTGGTGGCCCAAGGTCACTGGGCGAATGCTCGGGGAGGGGCTCGGGAAGCTGAACTTCTGGGTCATGTTCTTGGGTATGAACCTGACGTTTTTCCCGATGCATTTCCTCGGTCTCGATGGCATGGCGCGGCGGATCTACACCTACCCTGCCGGGGTCGGGTGGGAACAGTGGAACATCGTGGCGACGATAGGCGCGTTCGTGTTGAGTGTCGGCGTCCTGTTGTTTTATCTCAACGTCGTGCGCAGCCTGCGATCGGGAGAAGCAGCAGCAGCGGATCCGTGGGATGCAGCCACGCTCGAGTGGTCGATGAGCTCGCCCCCTCCTGAGTACAACTTCGCCGTCATCCCAAACGTCAACAGCGCGCGTCCGCTCTGGCTCTACAAGTACGGGCCGACCAGGGACATCTCGAAGCGCAGCAAGGAAGACGGCACCCCACCACAACCCGATCACCCGGTCGAAAGGATCGAGCTGCCCTCGCCCAGCCACTGGCCGCTGGTCGCCGCGGCCGGGCTGACGCTGGCTGGCGGGGGTACGATGATCGGTTTGTTGCCCGTACTACTCGGCGTAGCCGTGCTCGTTATTGCGGTGTACTGGTGGGCATTCCAGCCACTCGAACGACCCGGGAACCCCGTATTTGAGCCCGGAGGCGGCTCGGGATGAGCGCGCACGTGACGACATTCGGGATCCCGAACCGCAAGATGGCGATGTGGGTGTTTATCGGCTCGGAATGCATGTTCTTCGGGTCGTTGATCGCGACTTACCTGTCCTACAAGGGAAAGAGCGTAGCCGGTCCGACACCGGCCGAGATCCTCAATATCCCACTGACCTCGGTCTCGACCTTCGTATTGCTGATGTCGAGCCTGGCGATGGTCCTAGCGCTCGACGCCGTCCAGCGCGATCAGACGGGTCAAGCAAAGCTCTGGATCGGCGGCGTCATCGCTCTCGGCGGTCTCTTCCTCGCCGGGCAAGTTTACGAGTTCTCGCATTTCTATCACGAAGGGTTAACCCTACAGCAGAACCTGTTTGGTTCCACGTTCTTCGTGCTGACCGGTTTTCACGGCGCGCACGTGACCGTCGGCGTGATTTGGATGGCCACGTTGCTTCTTATGGCGTTCCGCGGACGGCTCGGCCCAGAGCGAAGCCTTGACGTGGAGGTCGCCGGGTTGTATTGGCATTTCGTAGACGTGGTGTGGATCGTGATCTTCACGGTCGTCTACCTCATCCAGTGAGGAAGCGCGCGGAATGAACGAGGTCGCCGAGCATCAGGGCGGTGGGCACGCCGCTCGCAGCACGTATTGGCTGGTAGCGCTCATCCTGGCGATCATCACGTTGCTCGAGGTGGCGGTGTTCTACGTGCCGTTCTTACGCTCGGCGGTCGTGCCTATGCTGCTGGTTCTATCCGCGACGAAGTTCGCGCTCGTGGCGATGTTCTTCATGCACCTCAGGTACGATCGGCCGATCCTGACTGTGATTCTGTCGACCGGCCTGATGGTGGCCGCGGCCATCATCCTAGCGCTCATGCTCCTGTTCGGGGCACTGAGGCTGATGACGCCGGCTTGATCAATGGAGTTCAAGTTGCGACTTAGCACGTGGGCCATCATCTGCGTGTCCTTTGCGCTCTGGGAGGTGCCATGACCAACGCTTCCTCAGCAACAAAACCCGTCGCGCCACCGCTTTCCGTCGCCAACATTCTGATCGAAGGCTTCGTGACCGGGATGATCGGAGCCGGCATCGTTGCGGCGTGGTTCCTTTTCCTCGACGTAATCCAATACCAAGCTCTTTATACGCCGTCGCTGCTCGGAACTGTTCTCTTCAAGGGTGCCGATGCAGCCGCCGGACACACGGCGATCGATCCGGGCATGGTCGCCGCGTACACGATCGTTCATCACGCCGCCTTCATCGGCGTCGGAGTCGTGGCTTCGTTCTTGGTAACCGAGATTGAACGGATCCCACCGCTCGGGATCGCGCTCGTGTTCTTCTTCATCTTCTTTGAGGTCGCCTTCCACGTCTACATGGTGGCGATCGGCCAGCCGCTGCTCGGAAGTATTGCATTCTGGGGGGTTGCGATCGCGAATCTGCTGGCCGCCGCCGGAATGGCGGCTTGGCTTTGGTACCGCCACCCGCGGTTGCTGACCCACTTCAACCGGATCTGGGACGAGGATTAGCCGGAGACAGGGACTAGCGGTCTTCCCCGTAATCCAGGAAACGAGAGAGGTTCTTCAGGTAGTAGGCGAGGCCTAGCGCGAGCACAGCGAAGACGACCGTCAGCACCACGTGTCCAGCCGACCAGATCCAAATCGCGAAACCGACACAGAAAACGATGCCGGTCCCGATTAGCACGCGGTGAAAAGCGATTAGCGAAGAGCGACCCATCGCCATGAGCCTAGCTCGACCTCGACTCGGTGCGGGTTTGTTCGCGGTAGCGAGCACGGTGGCGCACGATGACCACCGCGATCCCGATGCCAATCAAGAGCGGAACTCCGACCATGACCAGCCCCGCCCAGAGCATCCCTTCCATGAGCCCGCCGCTCAAAATCGCTCCATCGTCACAACCACGAGTGTGATCAAGATCGCCAGCGGTATCGGAACCAGCGCCAGCACTACGAGCCGTGGCGGCTCGAACCTGAGGTGCATGTAGTACATCGCCACAAGAGCTGCCTTCCAGACGGCCAACCCCAGCAGAATGAAGACCAGCACTTGAAACGGCAGTCCCGACGCAAACGCCACAAATACCTCGGCGACCGTCAGGATCAACAGATACAGCCAGACCAAGTAGTAATTCGGTTTCTTGTGGGCCACGTCGACGTCCTAGATCAAGTAGACGATGGTGAACAGGATGATCCATACTAGATCCACAAAGTGCCAATACAGCCCGATGATCTCTACGCCCCCGTAGTACTCTTCCGTGTACCGACCGCGGAACGCTTGAAACGCGGTAAAACTCAAGCATAGCACGCCGATCGAGACGTGCACTCCGTGAAAACCGGTCATTGTGTAAAAGGTCGAGCCGTAGAGCGGCCCACCCTCGGCGGCGTACAGACTGGCGATGGGGACGAACCCGTGCTCAATCAGCTTCGTGTACTCGACGACCTGAATGCCGACGAACGCTGCGCCCAACACAATCGTCGCCAGCAGCCACTTCTTAAGCCCGGCCTGATCGCCGTGCTCGATCGCGGCGAACGCCTTGACCATCGTTACGCTGCTGCAGATCAGCATGAACGTGTTAAACGCGGTCAGCGGAACAGCGAGCACCTCGCCCGGCGCCGCCCAGTGTTCTGGATGCGCAAACCGTAGGATGATGTACGCCCCAATCAGTCCGCTGAAGAACATCACCTCGGAGAGCAGGAAGACCCACATCCCGAGCTTGACGTTGTAGACCTTCATCCCCTCCATGGGGCGCGGTGCTTGAGCGTGAATGGCTGCCGCCTGGCTCATTGGGGCACCCCTTCAGCCACCGGGGCTCCGCTGGTTTCTACGCGAGCTCGCCGCCCGTTCGGCGGCTCGCTCTGGGGCCAGAAGTCCTCGCCCCGGCCAGGGTAGCTGTACTCGTACGGACCGCGGTACACAGCCGGCATTGCTTCGAAATTGCCATGTGGCGGCGGCGACGGCAGATCCCATTCCAACGAGTTTGACGACCATGGGTTTTCAGGCGCTTTCTCCCCGCGCCAGAGCGACCACAGAATGTTGAAGAAGAACACCAGTTGGCTGGCGCCAAGTGCCAGCGCAAACACGGAGATGAACGTGTTCATGGGCTGAAGGGGCTCGAGGAACCCATACTGATTGGGGTCGTAGATGCGCCTCATCATGCCGCCCAGTCCGAGGTTGTGCATCGGGAAGAACACCAGGTTGTAGAACACGAAGGTGAGCGCAAAATGGATCTTGCCGAGGGTTGGGTTCAACATCCGTCCATAGAACTTCGGGAACCAGAAGTAGAGTCCCGCGAAGATGGCGAACAGGCTACCGCCAAACAGCACGTAGTGGATGTGGGCGACGATGAAGTACGTGTCATGGATGTAGATGTCGACGGGCGTCGAGGCCATGAACACGCCCGACAATCCGCCGATCACGAACATCGCAACAAACGCCAGCGCATTCAGCATTGGCGTGTGGAGGTGGATGTCGCCCCGCCAGATCGTGCCCAACCAGTTGAATACCTTGATCGCTGAGGGCACGGCGATGATCATCGTCGACAGCATGAAGCTGGACCCCAAGAGCGGGTTCATGCCGCTCTGGAACATGTGGTGCCCCCACACGATCCAACCCAAAAACGCGATCGCTATGATCGCGCCAACCATCGCTGGGTAACCGAAGACCGGTTTCCGCGACCCGTTGGCAATCACCTCGGAGGCGATCCCCATCGCTGGTAGGATCAAGATGTAGACCTCCGGGTGACCGAAATACCAGAAGAGGTGTTGCCACATAAGCGGCTGGCCGCCGGTTTCCGGCAGAAAGAACGTCGTACCGATCGTCTGGTCGAACAGTAGCATGATGAGCGCCCCAGCCAGGATCGGCATCGCAAGCAAGATTAGGATGGCGGTGATAAACAACGCCCAGACCGGCAGTGGTAGCCGCAGCCAGGTCATACCGGGCGCCCGCATGTTGACGATCGTGGTGATGTAGTTGACCGCCCCCATAAGCGAGGAAAACCCGAGAATCACCAGGCTCACGCACCACAGCTGCTGCCCGGTCGAGACCCCACTGTACTCCGGCACGGCGCTCAGCGGCGGGTACGCGGTCCACCCCGCCCCGGCAGCCCCACCTTCGACCGCGAAGCTCGCGAGCATGATGAAGCCAGCCGGGACCGCAGTCCAAAACGACATCATGTTGAGACGGGGAAACGCCATGTCGGAAGCGCCAACGTGAAGCGGGATCAGCCAGTTGCCGAACATACCCACCAATAGCGGCATGATGGCAAAGAAGATCATGAACGTCCCGTGCATCGTGACTAGCGAGTTGTAGAACTCGGGCAGCAGGATCCCGCCCGGCGCCATCGTCTCCGGCAGCACACCCCCGCCCGGCATCGGTAGACCCGGCCAACCGAGCTGCCAACGAATCATCATCGCCAGCGCGCCGCCAATCATCAGGAAGAACAAGCTCATAAACATGAACTGGTTCCCGATAGTCTTGTGATCGGTCGAGAAGACGTACTTCCGGATGAACGGGCGATCGTCCGGATGGCTTGGATCGGCCCAGTGTTGCGCGGACACGTTGGGAGCCAACAGCTGGGGCGTCGTCATGCGCTCTCCTCCCCTTCGTTGACTTTGTTTTCGTCCGCCGTTTCCGAATCGGATGCATCGGCATCGGCCGCCGGGCTGCCACTTTCGATCTCCTCCGATTGCCAGCGGTCGAAGTCATCCGCTTCGTGGACGGTCAGCGACGCTCGCATGCGATAATGGCCGAGACCGCATAGCTCGGCGCACGCCAGTGGAAACTCCCCTGTTCGCGTGGCCTCGAACCAGACCGGGATCGTCATCCCCGGAACGGCGTCCTGCTTTACACGGAAGTCGGGCAGGAAAAACGAGTGAATCACGTCCTCGGAACCGAGGTCGATCCGAACCGCTCGTCCAATCGGGACATGAAGCTGGTTTCGCTTGACGAAATCGTCGCTGGTGTCGAGCTCTTCGTCTGGCCCTGGATACGTCACGTTCCACTCGAACTGTTTGGCAACTACTCTCAGTCGCAAAGCGTCCGCCGGAGCTGCGCCCTCCTGGTCGGCCCGCTTGACCTGCAACCAGATGTCGTTGCTCGCGTAGACGATGAAGAGAACGAGGATGAACGGGATGACCGTCCAAACGATCTCGGCCTTTTTACTGCCGTGGGTGTGAACGGCGACCCGACCTTCACGGTGTCGGTACCGGATGATGAATACGATCAACGCGGTCTCGACGAGCACGAAGATCGCCCCAGTGATCCACAGGATGATGTAGTAGATCGAGTCGATGCCGGCGCCAAACGTCGACGCCGACTCGGGCATCATCCAACTCCAGTTCATCTGAGAACGATTGGCTCGCCCATCGGAACATGGTTCCCGGCCATGTCAGAGTTGAAGGTGAAGCTGACCTCCGCAGTCTCTTTGACTCCTACGGTGACCGTCTGTGACTGCGTTCCGTACAACTCATGCCATGCCTCGATCTCGTACTCGCCTGGCGGCAAGTCAGCCAACGAGAACGACCCGTCGGCCCCACTGACGTTTGCATAAGGGTGACTCTGAACACCGATGAACGCTCCCATCCAGCCGTGGACATCACATTTGACCGGGATCATGACTTCGGGTCGCGAGAACTCTCTCGATGTCTCCATCACAACCGGCTGGCTGATGTTGAAGCCGCGGTTCTCGGTGGGCTGAGTGTTGATGTTGTGAAGAATCCCATCGCTGTTCATGATCGCCAGCGATTGTCCAGCCTGTACCGCCACAATGTGTGGGCTGTAACGGCAGCCGTTCTGATCCAGCGTGACCGGCGCCGACGGTGTCGGGAAAGCTCGATCCCCCAATCCCGACTTGACGTACACGTAAACATTAGCCAGCCGTCCGTCGGTGACCGCGACTTGTTGCCGCATGGCACCATCGGGGTGTTTCTCGGCGCAGGTCGGCTCCTCGCTCATGTCAATCGGTTCGGCCGCTGGAGCCGTGCCCTCGAATGACACCGTTCCCGTTATCGTCGCTGCGCTGTCCGGACTGACCACAGACCCGGCCCCCGCCGGAGCGCCGCCGTCCGCCTCACTATCGGTTGTTTCGCCACCACCACCGCCACCACAGGCGGTTGCAACGGAGATCTCCAACACCACAACCAGGGCAAGAATCTGCTTTAGTGGATGCTCCATGTCCCTCTCCTTTATGCGTGGTTGATCAATCTAACGAAGCTATCGACCCCTTGAATGTCGGCTAGACGTTAATCAGGCCCGGCCCCAGGGCCAGGGCCGTGCGCTCCTCGTTGGGCGCGTGTGACGATCACGACGCCCAGCACTGCAGTCAACAGCACCGCCAGCACAGGGAACGCGTACGTGACGTTCTCGGTCGGCTGATCGAGGTACAAGAAGTACCACGTGCTGATCGCGCCCTGGGTGCCGGATTCACCGTTCGACCCGTCCCAAGCGAAGATCGCCATCGGGATCGGCCGGCCAGTCTCGAAAGCCAATCGGTTTTCACTCTCAGCGGTGAGCGCGCGACTCACCAAGAGCCGCCACTGTCCATCATCGAACGTCGATTCGCTTGTCAGGATCGTCTCGCCAGCGATCGGCTCGATCGCATTCAACCCGCGACCGAGCGCTTCGTTTGCACTACCACCGCTGCTCCAATTCAACAGGTAAACCGGCTCGTCCTGATCGCCCATCAAGAAATACGGACGCTTCATCCCCTCAGGGATGGTGGTCGAGAACTGAACCGTGAGCGCATCGGTCAGCAGCTCGCCGACTTCTGGTTCTCCAGCGCCGACAGCCTCCTCCTCGGCAGTCGAGACCGCGATTTCAACGGTTGGCTCCATCACGCCAACGACCCGTTGCCGCCATTCCTCCCATTCGGCACTTGGGCTTTCGGACGGATCGTTCCATATCAGGCGCAGCGCGACACGCTCGCCGTCGTGGGCCGCCTGCACCCACACACCGTCCACGGTCGGAGCGAACCACCTGGGTTCGACGATTACCTGACCGACCAGCGGAACGTAGAACCTCTCGATTTGGTTCCACGCCGGATCGTCGACGGTGGCGGGGAGCGTCTCGACCAAGGCTGCGCGAACAACCTCCCGCACTTCGGGCGTCTCGGGCGATAGGCCCTCTACGAATTGCGCCACCCGCCACAGCTGCTCCTCGGTCATGAACTCAGCATCGATCAAGTCCGCGAACGAGGGCATCGGCGCGCCGTTGAGCCCGGTCATCAGGCGGGAGAAGATCGCTTCCGTCGTGTAGCCACCGTTGAAGTTCCAGCCTTCGGTGAGATCGGCAGCGCGGATCGGAAGGTCCCAATCGTCTTCCAGGGTGGGTGCCGAGGGACCGTCTCCGCGGCCGGCCTGCCCATGGCACTTCCAGCATTCGATCTTGTCATAGAACTCACGCCCCTCAGCGAGCCCTTCCTCGCTGACTCCCGGGGCTCCACCGTACTCAAGGGGCGGCGGGACTTCATCCTCGAAAAACGGCGAGAACGTTTTCAGGTACTGAACGAGGTCGGTGCGCTCGGTGTTGCTCAAATAGTCCTTCCACCCCGGCATGGCAGATCCGGGCATCCCCTCGTCGATCATCCTGAGGATGTCACCATCCGTTGGGAGCTCTCCGCTGGCGGTGGTGCGAATCTGGTACAGCGCGGTGGTGAAGTCCCTCGGCTGAGGCAGCATGTACGCCGCTGCCACACCGTCACCTGCGCCCTCTTCCCCGTGGCATCCAGCGCACCACTTGTCGTACGTCGCCTTGCCCGCGGGCGCTTCCTGACCTTCGGCTTGAGCGACCATGCCGAGCGCGAGCAGCAACAAACCACAGGTGAGTCGTCTAGTGCTCAGCCGATCCCTCCGCCTCTTCCCAAGTCCGGGGCGAGACCCCTGCCTGCTCGTACAGAAACACGATCACCGACCAGATTTCGTCTGCGGTCAGGATGTCCTCCCACGCCGGCATGGCCGAGTTCCACGGCGTTCCCTCGCGGGGGAGCCCCGGACCGCCCTTGGCGATCCGCCAGAACACGAAGCTCTCGGTCAGCTGGGCGATGGTACCGGAACCTGTGAATGCAAGTGGAGTCGGCGTAAAGCCGTGTGCATAGTGACCGTCCCCGCTCAGCGCATCGCCGTGACACGGCAGACAGTTCTGGTAGTACACCCGCTTCCCAATGGCGTAGGCCTCAGCAATTGAGTCGTCTCGACGCAGCGGGTTCCGGAGTCCGGCGAGTGTCATCGTCTCGCCGCGAAACGTGATCGACGAGGGTGGCGCCGGGTGGATCGACCGCAGGCTCGGTGGCGCGGCTACCGTTTGCCGCACCGCGCGGAAGGTCAGCCAGCCGACCAACAGCGGGATGGCTACCATCAGCACAACCCTCAGCAACTTCTTGTCGCGATCGACCAACGCCGCGTAGATCGGCTCGCGGAACCGCGCCCATCGCTCGTCGTTGTCGCTGACCCAAATCAGGATCCCTGCCAACGCGGTCAGCATGTATTGCAGCACGACCGACTGCGGCACCGGAGCGCTACTGATTCCGATCAGCGGCGGCAGATATGGGATGCCGTACTCGACCAGGAGGTAGGCGACCAGCAGGACCAGAATCGCCTGCCAAAACGGATGCTTCAGATACTGCTTGGCGTTCACGATCCGCTCACTGTTGGGATCCCAGATACGATACGATCACCTCGAGCTGCTCGGCCGTCAGCCTTTGACCAAAGTTGGCTGGCATCATGCCGCCGAATTGTTCGTAGCCACCCGCCAACACAGCGTTGGGGTCGAGGATCGACTCACGAATCTGATCGGCGGTGAGACGGCCGCCGACGCCAGCAAGAGGCGGCCCTACCTGAGCCCCCTCGTCGCCCAGCATGTGACAAGCCAGGCACTGCATCTCACGCAACAGCTCGAGCGGGTCAGTGGTCGCTACGATCGTTACCCCCGAACCCGCAGCTGCCGTTTCACCTTCGCCGGCAGATTGCGCGGTCGCGACGTCGCCGACGGTGACCGTTACCTCGCCCCCCAAGCTTTGCAGATACGCGATCATGGCCCAGATCTGGACCTCCGACAGCGTCCGCCGTATGTCCGGCATGATTGGCTGGAATCCTTCGACGACGAACGCGCTGGGCTCGGTCATCGACTGATACAGATACTCCTTGCACGACTCACCCTCTACGCGCTGGCCGCAGCGCGCACCGATCGCTCCCTGACCACCGGCGTCGATCAACAAGTTGGGCGCCCGCGTCCCAAGCCCGTGGCACGCGGTGCACCCGCCGGCCCCGGCGTACAGCTCTTCGCCGGCCGCCACCAGTTCGGCCGCGCTCACCTCGCCTGTGAACGACAACTCCTGGGGCACCTCGGACTCGACTTGTGGGATGCCGTTGGCGATCAACGTGTACAGGGCCAACGTGCCGAGCACGATGCCCAGGATCTTGAGGTTCGTCGCCCACATCGTCTTAGGTCGTCACTTTCCGGAAGCTTCGGCCGCCGGTTGTTCGGGCACCAGCTGTGGTTTCTCCACCAGCCCGCCAAGCCAAAAGATGAATGCGATCAGTACCAGGAAGATCAACACGCACGCGCTGATTACCTGAGCCGCCGGGCCCAGCGCCGGCGTGGCCGCCCACTGACTCGTGTCGCGCATGACCTCCCATACGTGCCAGTGCTGGCGAATACCGCTCCGGGCGAAACCCATCAACCCCATAAGCCACGTAAAGGTGACCACCAAGACAAACAGCGCGTACTGTGATCGTGCCGGCATGTTGCCCCATCGAATCGCGCCCCGCGATTCGGCGCCGCGTAGCATCAACACATCAAGCACCATGACCGTGATGATCGTCGCCAGCACCGCCAGCACTTGGTAGACGCTGAAGCCGATCCGCACGATCGCCGTCACGAAGTAGCCATAGACGCCGTAGAAGAGCACGATGACGGCGGACAGAGTGAACAACGCAGCCTGCACGATCGTTCCCGTCTTAGCCCACTTCACCACTGGTTGCTTGTTCGCTCGACGGTACATCAGAAACGACAGGAACGTCGTCAAGATCATCAGGTTTACCGCGGTGTTCTTTGCACTCATGACGCCCAGCACGCCAAGAAACGGATGGTGCGAACCGCCCATCGCCTCAAGCTCCGCGCGATTGGCGATCATCGTGTGCGGTGTGGCCCAAACGATAACGCCGATAACCAACACCACGAGCATCCACTTGGTGTACGGGAGGAACCGCTCCGCGCCGGGGATGCGCGTCATGCCGACCCACAAGTAGTAATTGCCGGCCAGGAACAGGACGCCGATCAGGAAAGCCTGAATGATCCACAGCCAGCTCATGAATCCGCCCATCATCGTGATCCCCATCTGCTGGTTGTACTCGTAGATCTCACGGCCCAGGTAATAGCCGGCGAACGGTAGAATGATCAGCGCCCCGATCGCAATGAAGTTGCCGACGTATCCCATCCAATCGTAGTGCGCGCGCTCCTCATCGGACTTAGCGGCGAGGAACCGGTAGGCGGCGTAGGCGGCGACGACCGACCCGCCAAATACGATGTTGGCGATAAATCGATGGATGTTGATCGGCATCCAGGTGGCGTTGTTGATCGCGCTCCATAGCTGAACCACACCTGGCGAGGGGTCAGCCGCGATCACCTCCGGCGGGCTCATCATGTAGCTCAACCAACTGTCGGCGATAAACATGACCGCCGTCCCCCAGACGTTGAGCAGGATCGCCAGCCCCCAGTGAGCGTACTTCGCGGTGCCCTTCTTCCATCGATCCCAACCGTAGTAATAGAGGTAGAGGGTGAACGACTCGAGGAAGAAGAGTCCCACGTAGATCCACATCGAGACCTCGAAGATCTCCGACAGGTGGGCCCAGAATCGCGGGTAGAGCGTCGTCAGGAAGAAGAGCAAAACCGCACCCCAGATGGCGGTTGCGCTGTAAGCGATCAGAAGGAGTCGGGTGAACTCCTTGGCCAATCGGTCGTAGCGCTCGTCGCCGCCAAAGATGCCGATCGCTTCGGCGACCATAGCGAACATCGGCACACCTAGGACGAAGGCCGCGAACATGAGGTGGACCTGCGCGGCAATCCATACCGCGACTCGACTGCCGATGTACGGGAAGTCGCCGTACTCGCGGGTCGCGATCCCGGCTTCCTGCGCAAACCCCGATTGCGCTAGCAACAGTCCGAGTGCTACCGCGCCGAGGCTAGCTGCTGTGAGACGCCGGCTCATGGCTCGCGCTCCCGGCTAAAGAATGGCCGTCGCTTGGAGAAGTCGACCGGCATTTGCGATCGCACCTCGTCGAGCAACGCAGGCGTGATGCGGTCGTGACCGTGTTCGGCGGCGAATGTTTCGACGCGATTGGTCACAACGCCGCGGACAAAGCTAGGGATCCGGGCGACCCGCTCAGCTGCCTCGGGTGACCAGTCGAGCTGCTTTCGAGCGGGCGCACCGTAGGCGATCTCACGCGGTCGCGTCACCGTCACCTCAACGCCATCGGGCTCGTACCCGCACGATAAATCCGGCCCCAGATAGTCCCCCGTTTCCGCGAACGCGCGCGCGCGGCACCCGCCGCAGATCTCGCGATACCCGCAACGGCCACACTTTCCACCCAGCTCCCCCCTCCGCAGCTCGGTAAACACCGGTGAGTCGCGCCAGATCTCACCGAACGACTGCGTGTTCAAGTCACCGGCGATGACGTCCATGTACGGGCACGGAGTCACCTTCCCGTCGGGTGTGATCCGGCAGTACTGCACGCCGCACGGGCAGCGAGTGGCGTAGTTCAACAGCGGCGACTCGGGATCCGCGTCGTAGACGTGACGCATGATCTGGGGTTGACACTTTGAGCGCACCAGCATCCGGCCGCGATACTCGCGCTCGAGCCCGGTGAGCTCAGCCAAAACGTCGTCGTTTTCGGCAGCTGACATACCCTTCATGCCATCTGCTCTTCCCGTAGCCACGACGAAGTAGACGTTGAACGCGACCGCACCGGAATCGGCTCCCCACGCGGCGAGCCGACCCAGCTCGTCGCGATTGCCGCGGGTGACGGTCGTCTGCAGGACTAGGTCCAGGCGGTTTTCACGCAACCGCTCCACTGCGGCCAACGTGTCGGAGAGCGCCCCTGAGCCGTGCCGGAAACGATCGTGGTACACCGGGTCCAAGGAATCGATGCTCACCGCCACGCCACGAACACCGGCGCTCATGAGCGAGGCGATTCGCGAGTCGGTCAGTCGGGTGCCATTGGTGCCGACGACGACCGTCGCGCCTCTGGCTGATGCGCGTGCGGCGATCAGCCCCAGATCGTCCCGGAGCAACGGCTCGCCGCCCGACAGGATCAACATCGGCGACGGATTGACCGCCAGGATCTCGTCTACGATCCGGTAACAATCACCGGTTGTGAGCTCCTCTTCGGCCGCGTGCCATGATCCAGCTGCGATGTAACAATGAGCACAGGCGAGATTGCAGCGCCGCGTCAGGTTCCACGCGACAACGTGCGGAACTGCTGAAATCAAGCTTCGTCCTGCTGGTCGCCGTCGGCGCCAGCATTGCGATCGTTCATGACCGCCCCGATCGCGGCTTTGGCTTCCGCCGGCGTAGCGGTCTTGAAGTCGACCGGACACTTGTCCGCTGCCGCCTCGATATCGCGAATCGGACAGCGTGTCACACCGGCGGCCTTCGCTTCGTCGATAAACTTCCGCATCTCGGGTGTGAGTCCGTCGACGCCCTCCGCCGCGGCTTTGATCTGCTTCGTCTGAAGCTCCTTGAACATGACCAGCATCGTATCGAGATCGAACTCGTCGGCCTCGATCATCGCCTGTTTGTTCTCATCCATGACCCGCGTCGTGACGCGCCACCACCCACTATCGCGCGTAAACCGCTCGACGGTGTTTCGAGCGAGCGGCCGGGCGATGAGCGGCACCAGGTTCAATCGCTCGCGCGCCTCGTGCGTCCAAACGACAGGATCGCTGGTCGTCCACGGCCGCTGTTCGACGTGACCGGTGTACGGGCACTTGCCTTCCACGATCCGTGTCTCAGACACGGGCACATCGTCGTGACCTTCCACCACCGTACGCTTCATCGCCTCTTCAGCCTTGACCTCGGCCAGCGCCAGCTCTTCAGCGGTGCCGATCCCCATGATCAGTTGCATGTGCGTGGGGAGCAGTTTCTGGATGGCTTCATCGAGCCACGCGCTGGTCACCGTCGGCAACGCGCCCGAACCATTGCCGTTCGAACCATACTTCTCGATCACGTACTCCTCGACCGCCTTGCGGGCGATGCCCAGCGCGAACGGCGGCACTCGAAGAATCCGAACCTCTGCTTCGGGCGCCCATTCGAGACCCGTTTCCCCATCCTCCTCGATCCATGGGATCTCTTCCGGATGTACTTCGGTGGTGCCGATCAACAACACGTTGGTCGACGCCAGACGGGCCAGGTTATCGGCCTGAGAGCCCAGATCGGTTCCCTCGATTCGATGGCTGCCATGGCGGGCAATGATCAGAAGCGACGGATCGATTTCCTCGGCCCACTGCAGGACGACCTGGAACGGCTTGCCGATCAGGATCTGGGTTTCGATCTCAACATCCGGATACTCCTCGGCCATGACCTGCGCGCGCTTGATGTTCGCCTGGCAGAGCTTTAGCAATCCCTTATCGATGATGTTGTTATGGAGCTCCTCCTGCTCTTCAAACTTGAACACCTTCGACGCCTGCACCGACAAGACGTCCTTTATGTTGTTGAAGACGACGTGGTGGTATTCGACGTCGAACGCGCTGCACACGAACAGCTTGCCGCCAAAAGCCCGCGCCAGCTCGAGCGCATGACGCATCGCCTTGTAGCTGTAGGCCGAGCCGTCGACGCAGACCATGTACTTTTCGTTGCGGATCGATCGCCCATCGCGGACGATCAGGATATCCTTTTCGATGCCACGGATCGCTCGCGCGACGACTCCGCCGAGCTGGCTTAACTCCTGCCGGCCCAGCCCGTGGGCGCCGATCGCCACTAGGTCGTAGGCGCGCTCGGAGGTACCGGCCAGCTTCTCGTCTAGCGACTCCTCCTCGGCCTCGATACGTCCGTCCGCGCCGAGACGGACGTCGGACCGAACGGCCTCGCCGCCGTCGTACTTGTCGGCGATGTTGGGATCGAATCCGATCAGCGACGGCAGACGCCCGGCGCCTCGGTTGGCCTCGCGAACCAACTCCTCGTAATGGATTCCCTCGAGTAGCTGCCGGGTGAGCTCCATCCCTGCCTCTCGGCACCGTTTCTCGACCTGATCGAGAAAACTGTCACTGATCAGCTGGAGGCCCTTCTCGATCAGCTTGTCGTGGACCTTTCGCTGGCGCTTGATCTCTTCGGCTGTTTGGAACTGAGCCGGCAGACCGGTCTCGAGCTGTCGAAAGCGAACGTCGTGGAGGCGGGCTGCGTAGACGTGGTTACCGGTAATCCGGCCGCTCGATTGACCGGCGATCTCGATGGCACGATCTACCGCCCAATCGGAGTGCTCTGAGTTGTCTACTGGAACCAGTATCTCGCGGTACATGCCGTCCGGGACTAAAGCGGCGGGACGTGAACCCTTCGGCGATGTTGGCGCCTTATATACTGGCGGGTGGGGATAGTGTCAATCCAGCGGGCCGGGTTCACACATCCCACGCTGCCCGGGCGATCATCCACATCGCAGCGATCACAACGATACCACCGGCGAGGTAGAAGCCTGGGGCAACAGCAGTTGCAGTGCCCAGGAACGCGCCTCCCATAAGCGCCGGCAAGCGCAGCGACATCACCACCCACACGGCGCGTGCGAACCACCGATTGTGCCACCGCCACAACCCCCAGACGACGACCCCGGTGATGACCGCGCCGATGATCAGCCATCCGCTTGGAGAACCTCGGCTGGCGGGAAACATCCCCTGCTCGTAGAGCGAATAGACGCCGAGCTCGTAGAGCACGGCATAATGGAGATACGCGATCGCCGCCTGACGGAACTTGCGGGCTCGGAGGGGCTCGTGCTCGACCCGTCCCAGCACCGCTACATGCCCTCGAGCCCGAGGTCTTCTCGGGCGCGATCCATGATTTCCGGGGTGATCTCCTCGATTCCCCGCTCGACGGCATACTCGCCGTAGATCTTCTTGACCATGCCGCGCACGAATCCGGGAACGCCTTCGAGTCGCTGCGTGGCGGCTTCACTCCAAAGCACCGTTCCGGCACTCGGTGGCCGGTCGACGAACGCCTGCTCGTCGCCGGTTGCCACCGAGGAGCGGACCAGCTCGAGCGGCTGGTCGGGAACGGTGCGGCCACCCACCTGGATCCCCAGGCTGCTCACCAGCCTGGTCTCCATCGGGTTGGTCAGCATCGCCATCTCGCGGCCGCAATCGGGGCACGCGAAGACTGCCGCCAGCGTGCCGTCGCCGGGTAGCTCTCGTTCGGCGAACGTCATTACTTCATCGCAATCGATACACAGGAACTTCATGCCGTATCGCTCGTCGGGTTCTCGAGCCTCGCTGCAAGCCGATCGAGTTCGCGCGTGGCTGGCGATTCAGGCGCTTCGAGAACGAGCGGCCGTCCGGCGTCGGTGGCCACTGCGAAGCGGGGTTCGAATGGGATCTCGGCCCACAGTTCGAGCCCGGTTTCGGCCGCCAGCCGGCTGGCGCCGTCGGCCTCGAACATCGGTTCGGACCGTCCGCAATCAGGGCACTCGTGAACTGTCATGTTGGCTATCAACCCGATCGTCGAGACATCTGCTCCACGCGCTTGTTGAACTGCGCGTCCTACCGCGCGGCGAGCCGCTTCCGACGGGGTGGTGACCAGCAGCAGCGTATCGATCACCGGCAGCAGCTCAAGCAAACGGGCCAGCTTGTCCGTCCCCGGTGGCGCATCGATGAGTAGGAAATCGAGTCGATCCCACACGACGTCGGCCATCAACTCGCGCACCGCACCCGTGTCGAGTGTGCTCTGGTACACGAACCCAGCGACATCGGGTTGGCGCCATTCGAGCGGTGCTCCATCCGACAGGACGAGATCCATCGACATCAGCTTGACGCCCGCAGCACCGACGGCTGGCTCGACCCCGTGCTCGGATACGACCAGCGGTGTTCGCTTCGCACCGAGCATGGCCGCCAATGACGGACCATGTAAGTCAGCGTCGAAGGCGCCGACGCGGCGACCGCGCTCTGCCAGCACCGCTGCCAGATTGGCGGTTATCGCGCTTTTGCCTACACCGCCCTTGCCGCTGGCGACGACCACCAAGCGATCGATGTCAGCCAATCGGTCGGCCAGCTTCGAGCGCTGGGCCTCGATCTGACCGACGATGTCCTCGGCGTCCGAATCGGCGACCTCGTGGTAGGTTCGGAACTTGCGCGTGTGCGCCGTCACTTCATTGCCAACGGTTTTCCGTTTGCGTCGTGCACCGACAGGGCATCGACCGGGCAGACTTCACAGGCCCGCATCAGTCGCTGACGGTCAACATCGTCGATCTGTTCGCCAAACTCCGCGATCCCTTCATCATCGAGCGTAAACGCCCTCGGTGCCTCGTCGATGCAGTCAGCAAAACCGACACACAAGAGGCGGTCGATGCGTATCGTCAGATCGCCCACTTGCCGTTCGGTGGTATCGCTCACTTCACTGCCCGGAATCTGGGACAAACGCTACCGCCCTCAGCGGACCACCTGTGCCGCGATCGATCGGCATCGGCAAGGCCACGACCCAGGCGCCGGTCGGCGGCAATAGGTCGAGGTTGGCCACGTTCTCGAAAATCGGAACGTTTGCCTCGCCCAAGACCCGATGGGCTCGGAACTCGGTCGACTGTCCACGGTCGATCGATGCGGTGTCGATCCCTACCGCCCGTATCCGACGCTCACCGACCAGCCAAGCGGCCGCATCGGGGTCGAGGCCCGGAAAGTGAAGGTCGGGTACGGCCTCCGGACCGAGCTCTGCCGTGCCCAGATAGCTCGCTCGATCGGGCCACCGCTCACCCCAGCCAGTCATCAGCAGCACGATCGCTCGTTCGGATAGAGCGCCGTGCGCGTCTTCCCACATCTCGAACGCCTTGACGTCGATCAAGTAGTCCGCATCGGCGGCCGCAGCCGACGAAACGTCGACGACCACGGCCGGTCCCATCAGGTCATCGAGCGGGATTTCAGCGGCGGTGCGCTTGCCTTCGGCAAAATGGATCGGTGCATCCAGATGGGTCCCGCCGTGCTCGGCGGCGCGAAAAGAGTTGGCCGCGTACCAGTAGCCCGCCTCGGTCTGTCCCGCGGCCTCGACGGTCAGCTCAAAAGGCGATGCGGTCGGCCAGTAGATCGTCTCCTCGTTGAACGGGTACGACAGATCGATCGGGGTTCCCGTCGGCCCCTGCGCGCCCGCGGACCCGGCGCCCGCCAGGAGCAACACCACCGTGCCGATCGCGACGCGGCTGCGCTTCATCGTCGACCTCCTACTCTTGCGTCAGGCGGTAGATCATGAGCGCCGCCCGTTTGGTGACCTCGGGGAGCGACAGCATATCGATCTGCTCACCAGGCGTGTGGGCGCTGGAACCGAACGGGCCAAGCCCGTCCAATCCGTCGACGTACGGCGCGACAAAGGAGATATCGGCCGCGCCGCGCTCGGCGGGATCGAACGCTTCGACCGGCCCTTGCCCGAGGTCACGGCTCACCTGATCAAGCAGCGCTAGTAACGCCTGGTTGGCTTCGGTTGGCGGCATCGCCGGATACTTATCCTTGAAGAACACCTCAGCCGATGTACCCGGCAGGTGATCGGCCACGATTTCACGCATCTGCTCGCGGGCAGTTTCCTTTTGCTCCTCGGAGATAAACCTCAGCCCACCGTCGACCACGACGCGCTGGGCGATGACGTTGGTCTTGCCAAAACTGGCGCCGCGATTATCGGTCGCGTCATAGCTGACGTCTGTACCGCCGAGGATGATCCCGGGGTTGAACGTCAGGTACTCGGGCCCCCGAACCTCATCATGAAAACGATGCAGGATACGCGCGGCCTCGAAGATCGCGCCGCTGCCAAACCGCTCACCAAAGATCAGCGACGAATGACCCTGCTGACCGCTGACCTCGAGCGTCCAAGCACTCGACCCGCGACGAGCGACCACCGCTCGGCCCGTCTCGCCACCCTCGAACCCGAGCGCTATGTCGCTCTCCTGAGCAGCCGCCACCAGATCCCCACGGCTCAACTCCAACGGTAGCCCGGCGAACTCCTCATCACCGATCAGTGCGATCCGGATCGTGGTACCGTCCAGCACGCCAGCCGCATCGAGCGCCTCGAGCGCATGGACCATGGTTACGATTCCACCCTTCATGTCGGCCACGCCGGGCCCGGTCGCGGTCGACCCTTCGCGGGTGAACCGCTGGAATGGGTCGCCCGGTTCGAACACCGTGTCGAGGTGTCCGATCAGCAACAGTCGACGACCCCGTGTGCCAACGCGCTCGGCAAACAGGTGACCCGCACGACCGACGCTATCGGGCATCTCGATCCACCGGGTCGTGAACCCGAGCGCTTCAAACGCTTCCTGAAAGATCGCGCCCGTCGCTCGGACGCCGGCGTGATTCATTGTCCCACTGTTGAGGTTGACGACCTGCTCCAACAGCGCCTCGGCCTCGGCGGTTCGACTCTCGACGTGGGCCGCGATCTGCTGCTCGACCGGCGAGACGGTCTGGGCCACGATGGTCCCTGCCGCCGTCGCCGTCAGCATTGCGACGCCAGCCGTTATCCACATCAACCGACACTTCCGACACTTCATACGCTTGGCACCGCGGTCGATCCGATCAGCCGATCGACTTCGGCAACCGCCCCCGGGTCGAGATCGATGTCCCCCGCGGCCACGTTCTCATCGACGTGCTCGACTCGAGTCGCGCCGACGATCACGCTCGACACCCTCGGTTGTCTCAAGCACCAGGCGAGCGCCAATTGGGTCAGCGAGCAACCCGACCGCTCAGCCACCGGCCTCAACGCCTGCACGGCGTCGAGAACATCCTGGTTCATGTAGCGACCCATGAAGCCCGCCACCTCCCCTGTGGCCCGACTACCAGACGGCAGCTCATCCACCGACACGTACTTGCCGGTCAGAACCCCTTGAGCGAGCGGCGACCAAACGACGTTGCCGATCCCCAGCTCCTCGGATATCGGCAAGACCGCTTCCTCGATCGATCGTTGCAGCGCGTTGTACTCGGGCTGGTTGCTCGCCGGCGTTGCCCACCCCATAGTCCGACACACGTCGAACGCGGCCCGGATCTGGTCGGCCGACCACTCGGACACGCCCCAGTACAGGATTTTCCCTTGCCGCACCAGGTCGTTCATGATCCCGCACGTCTCCTCGAGCGGGGTCTCGTGATCGTACCGATGGCACTGATAGAGATCGATGTAGTCGGCGCCCAAGCGCCGCAACGAATGGTGGCATTGCTCGAAGACGTGCTTGCGGGAGAGACCCCGATCGTTCGGGCCGTTCCCCATTTGGAAGTACACCTTGGTGGCCAGCACATAGCTGTCGCGTGGGTAGTCGGCCAAGGCCCGGCCCATCACTTCCTCGGCTGCTCCATGCGCGTAAACGTTCGCGGTATCAAAGAAATTGACGCCGAGATCGTAAGCCCGTGCAACACAATCGCAGGCGATCTGCTCTTCGACCCGGCCGCCGTAGGTCAACCACGATCCCAGGCCGATCACCGAGACTTTGACCCCGGCGTCGCCCAATCGACGATAACGCAACAATGCCTCCTGATTAGGGTATCAAACCGATGCCGAATATACGCGCACTTGCCTCGGCAACCGCTGTCACGTTAACTCTGCGCCCCGGGGCCAAACGAACACACCATCGGGGCACCCAAGGACTTCACGAGGAGAAATGATGCGCTTCATTCATGCCACCGTCGCCCTCTGCATGGCGATCGCACTCACGCCCGCTCTCGCATCGGCACAGAAGGACGCCTCGAAGATCATCCAACAAGCGTTGCAAGTGTACGAGGAGGGTGCCCAAAACACCGACAGCTATCGCATGACGGCCGAAACAATGGGCTTCGAGAGTAAGACGCTCATGAAAAAAGAGATCATCGACGGCCACCCAGTGTTTGTCCCGGCGCAATTCAGCGGGTCCGAGGATGCCCAGTGGGAGAGTCCTCAGAATTGGTTTCGTCAGATCGCGGATCGAGCGCAGTACGACGGCACCGAAGAAGTCGACGGCCGCCGCTGTCACGTCGTTTCGATTGACAACTTCGAGGGCATCGACGTAAGTCCCGGAATCCAATCCGACGGAGAGTTCCAGCCAACGTGGATGTCGATCGCTATCGCCGAGGACCATCTCCCCAGACGCATGCGGATGAAGGGCAACACCGTGATTGAGGGCTCAGCTCGGGAGGTTTCGATCCTGGCGCTCATGACCGACTATCGGCAGATCAACGGCATGTACCATCCGTTCCGTATCCTGATCGAGGCTGAAGGTTTCATGGGGCCCGGTGGCGCGTCCGAAAAGGACATGGCGGAGGCCCAGGAGTCGCTCGAGGAGCTGGAGCGCAGTCTCGAGGATATGTCCGACCAGGAACGAGCCATGGTCGAGAAAATGATGGGCGGCCAACTGGAGCGTCTACGAGAGATGGTGACCTCCGGGAAGCTCAAGCTCGAAATGGTAGTCACGTCGATCGAGCCAAACGTCGCCGAGTAATCGATGCGAGTGAGCTACGACTCCAGCGACATGAGGTAGTGGTTCTGACAGTTCGGGTGGCCGGTATTCCCCAACCGCTCGGGAATGGCCTCGAAGCCGGCGCGCTCGTATAGAGCGCGCGCGGTGGTGAGTTGGGGCATCGTTTCCAGGTAACACTGCCGAAAACCGGCGGCGCGCGCTGCCTTGAGGCACCGCTCGAGTAACTGCTTGCCCAAGCCTCGGCCACGAGCGGCCGGGAGCAAGTACATCTTCTGCAGCTCACACGTGTCGTCCGGCCCGGCGTTGAGCGGCGCGATCCCGGCCCCGCCAACGATCCGGTCACCGATCGTCGCCACGAAGTACGCGCTCCGGGGGGCCCGAGAGTGTTCGTACATCCGGTCGACCTCGGAGTCGAAGTACGCGAACCCCTTCTGGGCCAGGTCGAACTCCATCATCACCGTGCGCACGATAAACGCGATGTCGGCGTTATCCGACCGACGCATGCGCCGGGTGCGCGCCGCACCGCGGAGACCCGATCGCGCCAAGGCGTCGACATACAACTGAAAGCCCTCGAGCACCTTCTCCCGTTCGGCCGGGGTCAGTAGCGCCAACGCGTCACTGACCCTGCGGTCCGATGCTTTGTTGATTCGTTTCAGCTGCGTGCGCCCCGGGCCAGCCAGGCCGAGCCGCTTGTACCGACCGTCGTTACGATCGCGACGCGATTTGACGAGTCCTCTGTCCTCGAGTCGCGCCAGCTTACGGCTTATGGTCGACTTCTCGAGCCGAAGGTGGCGGCCCAACTGTGCCGAAGTAAGCACGCCGTGACGACCGAGCTCAATCAGCGCGTGACAGTCAGCCATCGTGCATTCCCCGTGGGGCGCGTCGAGCAGGTCCAACTCGCGCACTAACTCGCGCGAAGCCTGGCGTATCGCTGGGATGATCGACTCTACGTCGTTTGAATCGGGCATAGTTGTATTATACAACTACATCTTTGCCGAGTCTACAGCCTGGATCGAGACGCTATCCTCGGGGTATCACAGGATTGGGCCGTCGTGACTCAGTGGAGGTGGGAATGAGCAAACTCGGTTGGATTGTAGCCGCCGTCCTGGCCCTAACACTCGTCGGTGCGGACGACACGTGGGCGCAACGACAAGGCCACTCGGGGCGCCACCACAGCGATGGTTGGATCCGCATCGGCCCCAACGTGTTCGATCTCGACCGAGCTGACGTCTTCCGAGATCGCCGCGGCCGGCTGGTCATCGTGCTCGACGACGACCTGTTTCGCAGTCAGAGGCGCCGTGGACGCGGCCCGTCGTTTTGCCGCTCAGGCGCGGGTCACCCCGTCCATGGTCGACGGTGGTGCTTGCAGAAAGGCTTTGGGCTTGGTCGGGATGTCTTGTTCGACACCCGCCGCCGCGGTCGCACCAGACAGGGCGACATCGCAATCGGCCGCGACGGCGAGATCGTCATTCGTACCGGTCGGCGGTAGTCCCCTTCCCCGCTAAGGGATCGCGTACCGCGCCTGGAGCCAGGCGTGAACGTCGGCCAACTCCGTGTCGGTCAGCGTGCGGCTGTACACCAATACTTCCGCAATTGACCCGTCCAGCCTTTCGCCGTACGTGCCCTGCCG
>Ga0255057_10000020_pt1 | contig 81166 bp, 80 predicted proteins | sample Cases_109_6_MG_FD_189022 | JGI IMG/M metagenome (GOLD analysis project Ga0255057, IMG submission 189022) | Seawater microbial communities from Amundsen Gulf, Northwest Territories, Canada - Cases_109_6 | ecosystem: Environmental > Aquatic > Marine > Gulf | place: Canada: Northwest Territories... | reverse complement strand
AAGCTATATATATCTGGCAGACATTGTCGCATATAGCTCACTATCTGCAAGCAACTACAGGTATTTAATCTACCTTCAGCCCCTTGCAGGGTCTGCTGGTGATCCATATTTTTCAATTGTTTTCTATATTTTTCACATGGATCTTCATTTGTATGGCTAGGGGTAAAATATAAAATATCGTATAGCGCCGAATCACCTTGCAAATACGCTTGAGGATCATCTTCACCCTCTACTACAGAAATAAACGCAACGGATAAATAGGATGTTTGCTTAAATTTTCTTCGCAACTGCATAGGTACAGCATAATCATTTCTAACATGTTCACTGCCGGCGATAAATACAACAGGAATATCTTTGCCGACTAAAGAAGTAGCCATAATACGATCACGTTGCATTTGTGCGCGCAACATAAAATTTACAAAATCTTGATTTGCATGGCCACAATGAGAATTAATAATATTCTTTTTAAGTGTTGTAAAATTATCACTGGTATAAGAGTACTCAAATAATAAATCCGTTTTCTTATCTGTACTTTGATCGTTTGACCAGCGATGTAGTTCATTACTACTAATATTTCCTGCGAATAATTTCAGTTGATGATCTACCACAGACTGCAAAATCGGCGAATATAATTCCCAAGGCCATCCATCATTTAGCATGCCTGCCAGCGCTAACAATTCATCATACTTGTTCCACGTTTGTGGCTGCTTTTGCCAATCTTTTTGTGACAACATTTCCATCACCACGCTTGGTTTTACATTTGAAGTTGCTAAAAAATTTATAATATCAGCCTGCAGATTATGGTGATCTGGATTATTATGTATTTCGCCTAAGAGAATATAATCGTAGTGCAATAGCTCATTATTCAATTGCTTAGCAGTAAGCCAGACATCTTTATGAGTATCCCATATTTTTCCCACTAGTTCGTGATCTTGAAAAAAAGGTGACTGCCAGCCCTTTGGTGACTGCTTAGCTGTTACACTGCTCTGGATTAAAATTATAGTAAACAAAACACTCAAGAAGTGTTTCAAGTTTTTTACGTTCGCTAGTGTATTCATAATGGAATTTAAAATATTAACCACGACACAGGAGTTAAAAGCATTCTGCAAAGCATCACAAGATGTTTATTGGCTAGCACTTGATACAGAGTTTATACGTGAAAAGACCTACTATCCAAACTTATGTTTAGTGCAAATTGCCTCTGAACGAGGCATTGTTTGCATAGATACCATCGCTATTGATGACCTCTCATCTTTAAGAGAGCTTCTTTACCTACCTTCTATTACTAAAGTTTTTCATTCAGCAAGCCAGGACCTCGAGATATTTGTAAATCTTTATGGTGCAGTACCCACCCCTATGTTTGACACTCAAATTGCAGCGAGTCTTTTAGGTTATGGAGATCAGGTGAGTTATGCACAATTAGTAAACGAAATTTGTGGCGTTGAACTTGATAAATCTCTCTCTCGCACTAACTGGGAACGCCGACCATTATCAGATAAAGAAACTAGATATGCAGTCGATGATGTTAAATACTTAGCAGAAGTTTATCTGTATTTAAAAGACAAGCTCAATGAGCAAAAACGTAGCCAATGGGCTGAATTTGAATGTAGAAACTTTTCTACATTAGAAAAGTATAAAATTGAACCAAGCCGGCTATGGAAAACCGTTAAAGGTGCTGGAAAACTAGAGCAACACCAACTGATTGTGTTCAAACAACTTGTGCAGTGGCGTGAACATCAAGCCATTGCAGAAAACAAACCGCGTCGATGGATTTTAAGCGACAAAGTACTACGTAGCTTAGCAATCAACCAACCAGGTGATCTCGATTCTCTACAGCAACTAGAAGACATCAATAGTAATCACATTGGTTATGCGAGCCACCTGCTAGAAGAAATCTCACTGGCACAAAATATCCCCGAAGCAGAATGGCCTAAGGCCAACTTAATTTGCCCACTCAACAATGAGCAACGTAAGTTAGTAAAAAAAGCGCAATCCTTTATTCGTGAGCGAGCAGAAGAGTTAAATATATCGCCCAGCCTACTAGCTACTCGTAGCGTAATTGAGAAACTTATTTGTGGAAAACGAGAATTAGATATTTTATCTAGTTGGAAAAAAGACCTTATTGGTGATGAGTTAATACAACTCATTGAAACAAGCGAACTAAATTAAATACTTTATTTCTAGTTATATGACCTAAGCGATATAGCGCAAATAAGCACTTAATAGATAATTACTAATATGACTACTGATGAAATTCAAAAATTAATCGAGGCAGGAGTACCTGACTCTAAAGCTGTGGTAAGTGGTGGCGAAGGCAAATTTGAGGCTATCGTTATTAGCGAAAGTTTTGAAGATTTAAGCATGGTTAAAGAACACCAAATGGTGTACGCCACAGTTAAACCACAAATAGCAAGTGGTGAATTACACGCTTTGAGCATCAAGTCTTTCACGCCTGACGAATGGGAAAATGCACAGTCCGGAAGCTAGGATATCTTCATTAAAAAATCTTGTTTCATACAGTAACGATCGAGTTTAGTGTTTAGATTCATCATCGATGTTCACTACTGACAAACCATTCTGACTTGCAAAGAACACAGCAACATTTTTCATTTCTTTTTCACTAAGTGCTGCAACGATATCTGCCATGATGGCATTTTTACGATCACCATTCTGATAAGACTTTAAAGAATGAAACATATAGTCTGCATGCTGTCCTGCAATGCGCGGGAAATTAGGTGTGGGACTATTGCCATCTTCGCCATGACAAGCTACACATTGCTTAGCTACTTCTGCACCACTTTTTGCTGGCGCTGTTTCATGACTTGACCCATGAGCTTCTTCATCGGATGCAAAACTTGGAGCCGCTATCACAATGAATAATCCAGCGATAATATCAATGATTAATTTTTTCATAATGTAATTACTAATTAATTTTAAGTTTTTTGAGAATGGGGTTTGCTTACTGTAGTGATTGAAAGTATGCACCGATATCGGCCATATCTTCTTCACTTAATCCAGAAGCTTGCGCACGCATCGTGCCATGACTACGCTCACCTGACTGGTAACCCATAAGCGCAGCAACAATATAATCAGCATGCTGACCGCCTAACCTTGGAACATGGTAGGTTGGATATACATTTGTATAGCTAGGTACGCCATGGCAACCCAAGCAAGTTTCTGCTTTCAATTTACCTCGCTCAGCATCACCAACTGCAAAACTTGCAGTAGTTGCAAACAAGCCTAACGCAATAAGTAAAGATGTGGTGCGCAAAAATAAACGCATAGCTGATTCTCTCCGTAGAAGTTATTTGGCTGAAAATTGGTGGGTGAGTATACCTAGTTTTCAAGCATTATGGATCTCTCTTTTTGGACAAGTCATTAATATGGCAATGGATAGGCTAGTAGATATAAGTTTGCAAATGACATATAACGATCACTAATGGTGTATTACAAAAATCTAAACTCAGACTCAATTAAAGCGCTGGTAAGCAACTACGGCATACAAATTAATTGTTCTGATCCTGGTGTTGCTATTCCACATAGCTTTTGGGGGGCTCCAGAAGCTGGAAGAATACACGAACAGTTATATATACGTGTAGATACCCCAATTCATTCCCTTCTGCACGAAGCCTGTCACTATGTTTGCATGTCAGCAGAGCAACGTAAGCTTACCCAGATGGATGCCAAGGGCTCAGCTATGGAAGAAAACGCTACTTGCTACTTACAGATCTTATTATCTGACTATATCAAGGAATATAGTCGTACCCAGCTGATGGAGGATATGGATGTGTGGGGCTACAGCTTTCGTCTTGGATCGGCTCTTGCCTGGTTCAACCGTGATACTGAAGAGGTGCGACAGTGGTTAATTAGCCATCTAATTATTAATACCCAAGACAAACCAACCTGGAAGCTTCGAAACTAAATAACTTGAATTTCGACCATTATAAGGAAGCGATAGTACAGATAAAGACCTTTCTACTACAATAGACCTAACAAAGATTGACATCGGACAGAAATATTCATAGCATTTTTTATATCTGGCACAGCCGTTTAGTTTAAGTCGCTGCTTTAATTCAACAACTTGCAGAGCGACACAAAAATACTGCTAAAGCGATGACCGTCCTTCAAAGCTTCTAGGTCGTGTCAGCGCCAAAATAATTTGAAGCTGAAGACGGATTCAATAGTTAATATGCTCATAGTAAAAATCGCAGCAATAACGATCCAAGGTTATTGTCACTTAAGTGTTAAAATAATTAACTTTAGATCCGCCTCATAATAAATAGAGGTTTTTAAATATGAAAATCGAAACACAAGCAATTCATAGTGGCTACACACCAGAACCCACTACCAAAGCTGTTGCCGTACCTATTTATCAAACCACTTCTTATGCGTTTGATGACACACAACATGGCGCAGATTTATTTGATCTAAAAGTCGAAGGCAATATATACACGCGCATCATGAACCCCACCACTGCGGTACTTGAGAAGCGTGTAGCAGAAATGGAAGGTGGTGTTGGCGCACTAGCATTATCCTCAGGGATGGCAGCAATATCATATGCAATTTTTGCCTTAGCTGAACAAGGCGACAATATTGTTTCAGTAGCAACACTATACGGCGGTACTTATAACTTCTTTGCACACACATTACCAAAGCTTGGTATAGAAGTTCGCTTTGTAGCTTATCGCAATATGGATGCCATGGATGCTGCCATTGATGACAATACAAAAGCGGTTTTTTGCGAATCACTAGGCAACCCTGCAGGAAATGTTATCGACTTAGAAGCATTAGTAAGGGTTGCGCACAACAAGGGCGTACCGGTTATGGTGGACAACACGGTGCCAACACCTTACTTATGCAGACCATTCGAGTTTGGTGCGGATATTAGCATTCACTCTCTAACCAAATACATGGGTGGACATGGAACCTCTATAGGTGGAATCATTGTTGATTCTGGAAACTTCCCATGGGAAAAACATAAAAAACGTTTTGCGGTGTTGAATGAACCCGACCCTTCCTATCATAGCGTGGTGTATACCGAATCATTTGGTAATGCTGCTTTCATTGGTCGAGTGCGCCTTGTGCCGTTACGAAATATGGGTTCTGCAATTTCACCAATGAATAGTTTCTTAATCTTACAAGGCATTGAGAGTTTGGCAGTGCGCATGGATCGACATTGTGAAAACGCAATCGCCGTTGCACAATATGTAGAAAAGCATGATCTTGTAAATTGGGTAAGTTATGCTGGACTGTCTTCACATACAGATTATAAACTTGCACAAAAATACTTTGGTGGACGTGCGTCGGGTATTTTAAGTTTTGGAATTAAAGGCGGTGTTGAAGCAGGCACTAAATTTATAGATGCACTAAAACTCATTGTACGATTAGTGAATATTGGTGATGCTAAATCTTTAGCCTGTCACCCAGCTACCACTACTCACCGGCAACTTTCAAAAGATGAACAAGCCGCTGCTGGTGTAAGCGAAGATTTGGTGCGACTCTCAATTGGTATTGAGCATATAGATGATATTATAGAGGACATTGAGCAAGCCTTAAATCAAGCTAGGTAGTGACAGAGTACATCCCACCACTTGTTTACCGAAATGGTCATTCCAATACCATTGCGGCTGCCTCTTTCCTACGTAAAGTCTATGCAGAGCGCGTGAGCCATAACTTACGCAAGCAAAGCGAATCTCACATTTTATCCCTACCAATGGATGTTCAATTGCAGGGGCTATTAACAACACATAAGGCTTCGCACCAAAAGCCTTTAGTGATGATTCTTCATGGTTGGCTAGGTTGTGCTGATTCCCTATATCTTCTGCCTATAGCCAGCAAACTTTACAAAGAAGGCTTTAATATTTTCCGTCTTAATTTTAGAGATCATGGTGGCACGCAATATCTAAATAAAGAATTATTTCACTCTTGCCGACTAAATGAAGTACTGGATGCCACTCAAGCCATACAGCAACAAATTCCACACTCAAAATTTTATATTTTGGGTTTCTCTCTAGGAGGAAACTTTGCGTTACGCATTGGCACAAAAGCAAAAGACAAAAATTTAACGATTGATAAAATCATCTCTGTTTGTCCAGTAATGGACGCAACTAATGCACTGGACGAAACCAAATCAATGTCAAAAATTTATACAGAATATTATTTGCGACGATGGAAAAACATGCTAAATGTAAAGCATCAACTTTTCCCAGAAAATTATGATTTAGTCGCCATCAATAAGCAAAGCTCACTCATCGACATGACAGAACATTTATTATTAAAATATACTGAATTTGATTCAGTAAAAAGCTATCTCGAAGGTTACTCAATTACTGGCGATAGCCTAACATCTTTATCTGTTACTAGTGATGTATTCATAGCTGAAGATGACCCTGTGATACCTTCTCATGATTGGAAAAACCTTTATGCATCACAGTATCTAAAAATTCATCACACGCAATTTGGTGGGCACTGCGGTTATCTAAACGGAATCTTTAATAACAACTGGATCGACGAACAAATCATTAAACGCATACAAACATAAATAAACCTACTGCATCTAAAGACACAGTAGGTTTATAAGAAAGTCCCATAAATTTATTGTACTTGGTAATCACCCTCCATGTATTTAGTAACATTGGTAGCACAGCCGGTTAGGACTTTACTATCATTCATATCTATGCAACCTAAAGGCATATCTCCAGCACCATTCTCCATAGTCGGCATTATCCGCGAAAAATAAAATGCAATAAATGCCATTCATTATTCCAACTCCAATTGAAATCAATTTATTAGTAACTTACAGCTAAGTGAAGAAATCCTATCGCCACTTAATGTAAGTGCTTTATGTAATTTTAAAATTACTATAACTTCACTAATCTTTCTACTATATAAATTTACAATGCAAGGCCTAACATTGAAGACCTATTTATGTAACACCTATGATAATTACCTAAAGCAATATTCATTAATTTTTAACGGGCCACTGATTCGTTTTTTTCCACCCATCATGATCAAAACTTCAGAAAAATGTGTGCCAGAAATTTACTATGCGAATCCTGTGAATTAAGTTTTGGACGCTGGAGGAATTGGTTGTAAATGCACACTTAAGCGCGTGGGTTTTTGGTTCAGTTTCCATTGAAACGTGGCGGTATACTCTAAAATTGCACGTACATACTTGCGTGTCTCAGTAAATGGAATAGTGTCTATCCAAACGTCAGCGGGTAATTCATTTTTCTCTGGCAGCCATGCATTTACACGATGCGGACCTGCATTATAAGCAGCAGATGCTAAAGCTCTGTGGCCATTGAACTTAATTAACATATCACCTATATATTTACTACCTAAATTTATATTAAAACTGGGTGTGTATAAATCCTGTCGACTTGGCGCTCTAAGACTTAATTGTTTAGAAACTTGTTTGGCCGTAGCCGGCATGAGCTGCATTAAACCACTCGCACCTACGGGAGAACGGGCTTGGGAATTAAACGCACTTTCACGACGAATAATTCCATACACAAAAGCGGGCTCAAGACTTCTTTTGCTGGAATATTTATATACTTGATTGGCAAAAGGTGTAGGAAAGCGAATGCTTAAATCCTCAAAGTATTGACCTTTAGCAATGGTGCGAATAGCGTAATCATGCCAATCCCATTGGTGCGCCAAAGACGCTGCAATTTGATATTGTCGTGAAGAATAATTTTGTGTGGCATGATTCCACTCTCTACGTGCATCGGCTTCTTGACCAACCAACAATAATTCTCTTGCACGTAAAATGCTTGGTGTCTGCTCTATTTTTTCAAGTTCTTGGGCGTTGTATTGCACTGGTTCATTTACAATGTTATAAGATAAAGAGAGCTTATCTGCTGCTAAAAAGCCATAGTAACTGCGTTCATTGGCAATATTTTGATACAGCAGTTTCGCATCGGACTGCAAACCATTTTCCGACAAAGCACGCGCTTTCCAGTATTGCCATTGTGGCTCTGCTTTCTCTTCTTCCTTTAGCATAGCGATACCACGCAACACTAAATCCCAATCAAGACTGCGCAGAGCTGAACGTGCTCGCCACATACCAGTAGATGGATCAACCAAATCTTTTGATAGTTTATACATCCAGGTAGTGGCACGGTCATCGTGTCTATAAGCCGCACGCAGCGCGAAGTTTTTTTCTACTTCGTCATGCAAATCGGAGCCAAATGCATAGTTTTCTTGAATGTCCAACCATATAGTATGAGCGGCTGTTAAATCTTTACTTGCTAAACGCTTTAAGCCATGGCGAATAATTTTTCGATTCAGATGATTATCCTTCAGCAAAGCCTTGCTACGAAGTTTAGTTTTTGGCTCGCTATGTACATCTAGCCAGAGCTTTGCATGCTGTTGTTCGCTAGCTGGTAACTTCTTTGCCACATACTTTGCTAAACCCAAACGATTCTTATCCATCGCTAAAGAGAATCGATCCCAAACTTGCTCTGCAGTTAAATATCCTTGATCTTCATACCACTTAAATAATGGGTCACATTGTTTTGGCTGCGATTTACCTACTAACCATAGACCACGAATTTGATTTAAATACTGATCTTTATTTTTTTCTATTTGGTTATGACGAATTTTTGCACGTAAAAAATAACATTGCAGACCAGCAGACTGCTCATTTTGGAAATATTTAAGAAATCTTTCTGAACGCCCTTTTTTCTGCAATTTCGACAACCAAGCCAAACGCAACCTAGTAGCCAAAGGGCCATCTCTATTTTCAGCCAGAAAAGTGTCCACTTCCTCATCACTTAATCTTGAAATTCGCGCGCGTAACTCTTGATAAACAAGATACGAATACAAAGGGTATTCAGTTATCTGAACGAGATATTTATTGTATTGATTGATCTGTTTTTTGCTCAACGCTGTACGAGCTTTTATATAAAGATCACGCTCATGCTGCCATTTAGTATTTGCATGAGCAATATTGCAAGAAAAACAAAAAAATAAAACGCCGCCCAATAAATGAGTTAACGTAAAGTAATTTAGATTAGTACTAAATTTAAGAAAGATGCTGCGCAGCGATAGAATGCACCGCGCAGACTTTTCAAAATTATAATTAAAGCGAAGTGGCTTCTTTGAGGACGCCGTTGAGTAGTTCTTGGTTTTTATTTGAGGCAATTTTTTCATTTTTTAGATCTGATTGGTCTACAAGACCACTACCATCATGAATTTTCATTGTCCCATCAATCATCGCACCTTGAGCAACCGATACACTCGTACCACTCACATTACCGAAGATTCTAGCACTTCCTGTGATTTCTAGCTTGCCACGTGCAAATACATCACCTTTTACGGTACCGCCAATAATAATATTGTCAGTGTGTATACTACCTTCCCAAACCGCAGTAGAAACAAGCTCTACCAAACCATCGATTTCACCATTACCTTTAACATTGCCACTGATCACAATAGAACCAGTGCCTTTTACGTCACCGTTAATTACAAAATCTTTGCCCAGCAGGGTGGCTGGCGTCGAAACCTTGTCACGTAATTTTCGCATACCCATATGGTGCCCCATGCATAATATAAGAAATTGTATAATATACCCTTGCTATTGACTGTGCGCATAGTGAGGGTCATCGTCCCGACTGATGAGTAAAATTATGCTATGAACTGACAATTTGCCTAGAATCCACAAAAAATGGGTGCAATTAAGATTTTTTTTGAAACTTTGTTTAACTCGCCTCATTATTCCTATGGATGGCTCGTACTGGCAGCATTAGCCCTTCTGCCAGCTATTGTAAGTGGCAATCTTATACAGCATGACTTACCCAAGTTAATGAGCGATAAAACCAAGTCTAAGCAAATAGCAAAACCTTTGCTACTCAATATAATGATATTACTTGTTTGTGTTTGTGTAATCGCCTACGCGTTTTACTTATATATTTGGGTATAAACAACTACACTTTTTTAATTACCTTGAAGACAGTAGTCTGTTGCTTTTTCTCCTCAACAAGTTTCCCTTCTTGAATCGAGGAATAATGACTAATTTCCACATTTCCCTCAATTTTTGAAGCAACAATGGACGAATACGTACTTAGTACACCCAAATTTTCTAGTTTCTGATGTAATCCGAGCTCCCCCAATTTATGCCAAGCTGATGGCATCGTGTCGTGTATGATTAACAATCCATTCGTATTGAGATTATCCCAAGCTTGATCAATTAGCATCTCTTGGTAAGCTTGGTTAAATGTAGATAATGAATGAATCAAACAAATAACATCAGATTTATTTTCAAAATCGACGTTGTTTACATCACTCAGTTTCACATCATGTCTATCGCCAGTATGCGGGGAAAAATAGTTGGCAAAACTTTTTGTAACTGCTGCTTCTGCTTGAGTGATATGTGTAGTGCTACCATTCTCAACATTTATATAGCTACTCAATAGCAAGTCTGTAACCAGCAAACCATAGTCATTACTTACACAATTTACCCGCACAGATGAATTTGCCCCAAAGGCATCTAATATGATTCGCTCTATAACTGAACTATGTGTGTAGTTTGCCCATACCCTCGTGGCTATTTCCGCAAACGATGTTGCCAAGTCGTCACGATTTCCAGTTTCTAATAATTGCCCTAAAGCAAGATATGCACGCTGTTGATAAAACCACTGAATTGCACTTGGAATTGGATCAGGCCATTTACGGCCCACACTTAAAGACATCACACCGTCATTTTCCGCGCGCACATTACTAAAACCTGTCCAACGTTGACGGCTTAAGAAAATATTTTCTAAAAAGCTACGTGACCAATAGCCTTTTTCCTGAGCCTGTCCCTCTGGATAAACAGGTAATATTATGACTCCACCTGGTTTAACTACTTTTAATAACTCTAATAAAAACGATGCACCCCAATTACTTGCAAACAAAGGCACGCTTATACCGATATACACTCTATCTAAAAGATTGGGCAGAGTTGGGTAAAAGAAATTGCCTACCTTATCATCATCCAACTCCACGCTTAAGTGAGCTGAAGTTGGCGTCATACTGTAAATGTTGTCGTCAGGGCGTATCTGATTATTTTTGTCACGTTCACCAGAAAAGTAATACTCTAAATCTTCACTGATAAATTCTTCAGTTAAATGTAATGCTGCATCCGTCATAGCTAGTTATTTTTATAAATTTATTGGATAGAATAAAATCGAGGTTAAATTCTGCTCAAGCAAAGCCCCTCTTGCAAGATAAATTAGCAAAGGGACTCAAATTATCTGTGCTATCGAATGGTTAGAGTAAGACCTGAGCCTCCAGATGCAGCGAAAGCAGAACGTGGATAGCCATAGCGTAACCATCTACAACTTGTCCCTTTATATCCATCTGTATAACGGTCTGAATAATTTTTCCCGTATTTTTTATAGCGCTTATATCTATAACCACGATGCTTAAAATGAGGTAGATGAGCTGAGTAATATATATTACGATTTAGTTCTTCTTCAGCTTGATTTATATATACAGCCCTTGGAACAACTGGCTTTTGTGCGACTTTTTGTTTAGCTTTTTCTAACTGCAATTGTTTGCGCTCTATACGCTCTTTTCTCATTCTCGCCCACTGATTGGTAACCGAGTAATAATCTTCTTGGTAATCCGCACTGCCCGTGTTGCCGTATGTATTCGACACATCAACCTGTTTAACACTACTGGAAATGTTTTCAGGAAACTGGTCTGAATAATGCGTGACACCCTGTGCATCAACCCATTTATGCACTTCGCTCGCATATACAGGCAATGTCAAAGCAGACAACAATACCGCTACAAGGAATATGGATAGGTGTTTACACATAACATTTAAACTCTAACGAATTGGCTTAGTTCTGATCATGTATTAGCTTGTAAATAGGCTAATCTTCGATTATTCGCCATCCACTTAAGTCTTTTGGAGCCGTATGATCTTCTAATTGGTCCCAAATGGTATAACCCGAGTGCTGCTCATAAACTGCGACCGCAGCTTCTTCAGGAGATAGAAAGGTCAAAGTGGGCATATTGTCCACCCATAAATCCCATAACCCTAATGGTTCTTTTTGTATTTCAAATGTTGACACATCTGTTTCTAATTTATACTTCATCCATTAATTGTAACTCAGAATATATTTATTAGGTTTTTTGTGTCTACAGCAAATTTCTTTTTTCATGGATTATTTCCAGATCATATTGAAGCCAACGAAGGGGCTGGCCGGAAAATGTGTAAAGTGTTATTTGATGTGGACTTTGAAGGCAAGTTTCACTCACACTTACTTGCGGATCTTTGGCCGGTTAATGAGAAAGAATGGGAAGCCGATGGTAGACCCATCTATGAAGTACGCTATGACCTGCCGTTTAATTGTGATAATTTTTCTAAAACAATTGTGCAATATTATCAACAAGTTATGGGGCCGCAATCCACTACCATCAGTCACAGTGGGCCAAAAGGTCCCATTCCTAGTCACAATGTGTATCGTGTACAGTGGGAAGTATCACTGCCAGCCACAAAAAAATAAATTGTAACTACTATAGGCTCTAACTACATGGCTTCTAAAGCTATTCCACCCATTGCAGTAAAGATAAAAACTGAAGTCACTCAACATGATTACATGCGTATTGATGACTATGCCTGGCTTAAAGACGAAAACTGGCAACAAGTCATCCAGGCACCCAAACTGCTATCAAAAGAAATTAAAGACTATCTTGATGCAGAAAATGCATACTTAGAAGAGTGCTTAGGTGACACCAAGTCATTACAGGAAAAGCTATTTTCTGAATTGCGCGCACGGATTAAAGAAGATGACAGTACCGTACCCGAAAAAGATGGCGATTATTTTTATTACGATCGATATGAAGAAAATAAGCAGTACTCTATTTATTGTCGCTACCATAAAGATTCACCCGATAAAGAAGAAATCTTATTAGATGCAAATATTGCTGCAAAAGACTATGAGTATTTTGATATAGGAGACGTTGGGCACAGCCCAAACCATAAATTCTTTGCTTATAGCGCCGACACCAAAGGCTCTGAGTTTTATACGCTTTACATAATTGAGCTATCCACAGACAAGCTACTCAAAGATGAAATAAGCAATATTCAAAGTGTTTTTGTATGGGCAATGGACAGTTGCACACTCTTTTATACAACACTTGATAACAATCACCGTCCAGACAAAGTATTTCGACATTTTTTAGGAGAAGAAATTTATAAAGATGTAATGGTATATCAGGAACAAGATCCTGGGTTTTTTGTATCACTGGAAATCACTGAATCTAATAAATTCATTTTAATTTCTGCTCATGATCACGTTACCAGTGAAATTTATACTATTGATGCACACAAACCCACACAAGCTGCAAAGTGTTTTTCTAAACGACAGACAGGTGTCGAATATGAAGTCTCAGAACGTAATGGAAATTTTTATATTGTTACCAATAAAGATGGTGCTGAAGATTACAAAATTATGCAATCCAATTTACTGCAGTCAGAACATTCATATTGGCAAGATGTATACACCCCACCTAAAGGAACACTTTTAAGAGGTATTTATATATTTAAAGACTTCTTAATTCGGTCAGAACGAATAAATGGCTTGCCACGAATTGTTGTAGTTCGTTTCCACAATAATGAATTTTTAGAAGAACACAGTATTGAATTCAATGAAGAAGCTTATGAACTAAATATAAGTGGAGGTTATGAATTCGATACGCACATACTCAGGCTCTCATACACCTCGATGACTACTCCTACACAAATTTTTGATTACGAGATGTCCACACGTCAGCGTGAACTCATGAAACAACAAGAAGTTCCAAGTGGGCATCAGGCTGATGAATATACAACTCGAAGATTATTTGCCCTAACAGCAGATGATCAGAGTGTCCCCATATCACTGCTATATAAAAACACTACAGCCTTAGATGGGACAGCGCCAATGTTGTTATATGCATATGGCTCATATGGAAGCTCGATGCCTGCAAGCTTCTCAACTAATCGCTTTAGTTTAGTAGATCGTGGATTTATATATGCGATTGCCCATGTGCGTGGCGGCATGGAAAAAGGTTATGCTTGGTATAAAGATGGCAAGTTGGAAAACAAAACCAATACTTTCAGCGATTACATTTGCTGCGCGAAGCACCTAATTGATGAAAACTATACCCGCGCAGGAAATATAATAGTTCATGGTGGGTCTGCAGGGGGTATGTTAGTAGGTGCAACGCTCAATATGCAGCCCGAGCTATTTCACGCTGCAATTGCTGATGTTCCCTTCGTAGACGTACTCAACACTATGAGTGATGCGAACTTGCCTCTAACGCCTGCAGAATGGCCTGAGTGGGGCAACCCCATTAAAAACGAATCTGATTATCTAAATATTTCGCAATATTCCCCGTATGAAAATGTCACACAGCAGGACTATCCACATATATTGGTCACTGCGGGGCTTACAGACCCACGTGTAACGTACTGGGAGCCCACAAAATGGACCGCAAAACTACGCGCATTGAAAACAGATAATAATATTTTAGTATTAAAAATGAATATGGGCGCTGGACATGCAGGTGCCTCAGGGCGTTTCGACTACCTTAAAGAGATTGCATTGATGTACGCCTTCCTATTGAAGGTATTTGGCATGACAAGCTGAGAGGTTTTATAGTATCTTATCAGTACAATAATGATAACGCGCCAGTAGATGGTGCTGCATGAATGACGCTGAGTTTCAATCTCGCCTTAAAAATAAAATTAATGGAAATATAAAATGGTTGCTGAAAATCTCATACGCCGCGATAGTGATTCCGATTACATCATCGCTTGGAAATTAAAATATGATTTTGAGACTGGTAAAATGAAAGACGAAATCATGACGTATGGCGAAGCTAGAAAAAAATGTGCTGAGTTGAATGAGAAAAACCCTGAAAAGACATTTTGGCCAGAAAAAGTAAAAGCAGCTCCAGAGTGGCATATCCTATACGAGTAGGCTTTATGAAATATTTTTAAGGTGAAAGTCTGTCTATCTTCCATTCACCTAGATCAGTTTTCACATAACGCAACCTATCGTGTAGACGATTAGGCCTACCCTGCCAAAATTCAAATTGCACGGGTATCACTCGATACCCACCCCAATGATCAGGGCAAGGTATTTTTTGATTCTCATATAGAGATTCTATTTTCTTATATTCTTCTTCTAACACTGCATGGTTTTCTATCACTTGGCTTTGTTGTGAAGCAGTGGCACCTATTTGACTACCTCTCGGCCGAGAATGAAAATATTCTATGGTTTCTTCTCGTGTAACTTTTTCTACCGAGCCGTTAATTCGCACTTGCCGATGCAGCTTATCCCACCAAATATTAAGTGCGACTTTATTGGCACTTGCTAGGTCTCTTGCTTTATTACTATTGTAATTAGTAAAAAACACAAAGCCTTTTTCATCAAAACCTTTTAACAGCACAATGCGTGATGAGATATCACCATCTTTACTTACTGTGGCGATATTCATAGCATTTGGTTCAACAAAGTCTGCTGCCATCGCTTCATCAAACCAAAACTGAAACTGTTTAACTGGATTTTTATTAGCCTTTTCTTCTTCGAGAGCATGCGTTCCATAATGTTGGCGCAAATCTTTTATATTTATATCTTGGCTCATAATTATTTAAATTTTAAACTGACAAACACACACCCGTACCACCCAAGCCACAGTAACCATTTGAGTTCTTTGCTAAATATTGCTGATGATAGTCTTCAGCATAATAAAACTCTGGCGCCTCAATAATTTCAGTTGTGATCATTCCATGACCTTTGTTAGACAATGCTTGCTGATATTCCATTTTTGTTCGCTCCGCAATTATTTTCTGCTCATCGCTATATGTATAAATACCAGAGCGATACTGTGTTCCCACATCGTTTCCTTGTTGCATTCCCTGCGTAGGGTTATGAGATTCCCAGAACACCTTTAACAGATTCTCATAATTGATAACGATGGGATCAAATACCACACGAACCATCTCGTTATGTCCGGTTAAGCCCGTACAAACATCTTCATATGTAGCATGAGGGGTAAATCCACCTGCGTAGCCTACCGCAGTAGAGTAAACACCTTGAAGTTGCCAAAATTTACGTTCAGCGCCCCAGAAGCAACCTAAGCCAAACATCGCCATTTCAAACCCCTCAGGAAACGGTGGCACGATTGGGTTTGAATTTACGTAATGCAACTTACCAACCTGCATCACTTCTATTCGGCCTGGCAACGCATCTTGCGGAGAAGGCATTATTTTCTTTTTATTTACAAAAAGCATATTTAATTCAATAAGTTAATTAACTTTTTAGCTATCAAGCATTTTAGTTTAACGCTTTATGTCAGCTATTTCACAATCTAGGCGTGATTGAACCTACACTGGAACTAATTGATAGAAAAGAAAGTGCAACACCTACAATATTCTGACTCTCAAGAGCAACACAAAAATAGGCATGATTGATCTAATTCAGCTATTGGTTGAAAGTCATTAATTGAAGCCCACGTTATCAAGGTGCCTTACATATAAATTAAATATGTTCATATCTTGCATAGTGCAGCTCTTATTCACACAGTCCTGCACTCACCTTAATTACAAGTTGCTTATACAAACTAGATTCGCGCTTAAAAAATCCTTCCGTGTGATATGAGTCTTCTAACTTATACAATTCATAATCCAAATGGTGACATACTTCATGAAACAAAGTGCGCATATAGGTTTTAAATGCCACCACTTGTTTACGCTTTGCAGTGAGCATCCACACAGAAATTTCAGCCACTTTTATTTTACCAGAAACGGGCTCATACAAACCATGTAACTCACCATAATTATTATGCGGTCGACTAGTAAGCACTTCAACTTTAACAGGTGGAATAACTAGTTGCTGGGTAAGTTGATTTACAAATGCTTGACTTGCGTGTAGCACATTTCTTTTCTCTTTAGATTTTAGAGCCATTTGCACGCTGCGTACAAATGGCAATAACTCATCTGAATCTTTAAGGCTAACATTGGAAATTTTATCGCTGGCGCGATAGATTTTTTTATCTTTAGCGGGAAGTCTTCTGTAGTACGAGTAAGGCATATGTTAATTTTCTGGCCGTAAAGTCAACAGCTTAGCGTTTTATAACTACTGAAACTATAAAGAATTTTTAGTATTCGTTATAGCTTAGATCTAAAGTAAATTGAATGTCACTAGCAGCCACAGAAATTGAGTAATCTTCTAATCTCACCAAGCCACTGTCGGTACGATAGGCTCCATAACCACGTAGCATCCCTGCCAATACAAATTCACCATATTCGCAACTAAGTAACCCACCACCGGATTCACCCGAGTCTATACCTGCACTCGTGTGAATGGCTTCAGCTTTCTTAGAAACAAAGTTGCCTGAGCTCGTATGCAAGCTCTGTGCACGCGGATATCCTGCCGCCCATACTTCTTGTCTTTCATATAAATCATTTTTACTTAAAGGAATCGGATAAAGATTTTCAGTCCAAACTGACAACAATGCGATATCAGCTTCTTTATCTACTAATAATACAGAAGCTAAATATATTGCATTATTTATAGAGATCACTGTATTGTAATAATCCTCTAAAACATGTGCCGCGGTAATCACCAAATTATTTGATACAACTACACCACTGGCATGACTGTTTTTTCCACTTTCGATAGGAACAATGGAATCTAGTATTTGATTAGTAGGCCAGTGACAAGTGAGGTCTGCAGCTTTACTTGTTGAAACAAGTAAAAAGAAAAGTACAACTATATTAAGGTGCTTCATCTTACGCTCCTTATCATGATACAAGCATTGCTTGTGTAGATTGTCTAACTATTTTATCTACAGATGAAGACAACCCTTAATAGCAATTCATGCATGCGTATCGGCCTTTCTGCTTAACGGTGTAAAAAATTAAATCTCTGTTTCTTAGAGAACAAAAAACTTGAACCTGTTCTCATTAATATGATTTATGAGTACTGATTGATGTTTTTATAAATCCTCAATCTAATCTTTAGTATCCGGCTCAATAAAACACCAACCAACATCCGGCAGCTGTTCTTTTAATCTTTTCTCAAGCATATTTATTATTTCAACCGATTCTTTTGTAAGCATTGTGTCTGGCAACTTAATTTTTGCTGCCAACATAATTTTAGAACCAAACTGAATCGTAATAACATTAAACAACCGCTCAATATTTTCGTCTTGCCGAATAACTTGATTTATTTTATCTCTAATTTCAGGCTCAGCTGAAGCGCCCACAATCAACGCTTTTATGCGCCAAGCAACAAATATTGAAACGATGATCAATACAATACCAATACATATTGAACCAATCGCATCGTAGATTGGGTTACCTGTAATAACACTAAAACCCACAAACACAAAAGCAATTACCAGGCCTAGAATAGCTGCACTGTCTTCACCCAACACAACGACCAATTCGGCACTACGAGTATGCTTTAACCAATGAGCATAAGTCTTTTCTCCCTTAACATAATTAACCGCACTCAAGCACCCTAAAAGGCTAATGATTTCTACAACAATCGCTACCCCCAGAACTAGAAGCCCTACCCAAGCTTGATTAAGCACTTCGGGATGCTGCAGTTTGTGCCAACCTTCATAGATTGAAAATAAGCCCCCCGCTGTGAATAACAACACTGCGACTACAAAACTCCAGAAGTAACTATTTTTACCGTAACCAAGTGGATGTTTTTCATCTGGCTGTTTTTGAGATTGTTTTAAACCAAAATAAAGTAAAACTTGATTGCCGGTATCAGCATAAGAATGTATCGCTTCAGCCAGCATACTTCCTGAATAGGTATAAATTGCTGCTGCAGTTTTCATCAAAGCAATTGCTAAGTTTGCGCCAAACGCAAAGAAAATGGCCTTTAATGAAGCAGCGTGCGCTGAAGCACTCATATTATATTTATTCGCTTATTAATTACAAAATCCCGCAGAAATTATAAAATTAGCAATAGTATCGTTACCTTGGCTTATATGATGATACATCCGCTATTTACATAATAACGTCTCGTGTTCTTATTTAAGCATGCACTCGCTTTAACAGCAGTTTCCACTTGTTGGTCAAAGTCAGCGTCTTTAACACTAAGTCCTGATTGTTGAGTAGGGTCATCGGTAACAATAAAAGAGTATTTAATCTCCATCTCGACTGCTTCAATATTTTTAAGCTTAGTATCAGCATCAATCTTCAATGCAGAATTTTTTTAAAGATTGGATTTCTTATTGAAGTGAACCCTGAGTAATATTTGGCTACTATTTTAACATTAATACAACAGTGATAATTATGACTATGACCGTTGCAAGCAACAAAAAGATTTGCATAGTTATATTAAACGACTCTATTTTTTTATAACCTTCCTCAAAAGTCATCTTATTAGTGCGTATATTTCCAGGACTCAGCTTCGATAAACACACGCTTAACATTTATAAAACTTTGTTTAATATTTTTATCAATATGCGCGATTACGGATTCCATTTGTTCAGTATGGATCTCATCATTAAATTCTACACTCAGGTTTACCAAAATATATTCTGGGCCCATATGCATGGTGAGCACTTCATTTACACGCTCAACCCCAGTAAAGCCCTTAACCATCTCACGTATACCTTTCACGACCTCATCGCTAGCACTCTCACCTATAAGCAATCCTTTAGTCTCGTAAGCTAACAATGCTGCAACGAATGCAAGAATGATTCCAATACCTACAGAAGCGATACCATCAAATACATAGTTACCAGTGATCTGACTAATTGCGATACCAAATATCGCGACCATCAAACCAAGTAATGCTGCGGAATCCTCTAGCAGTACAACAAACATTCCTGGATCTTTGCCTTGTCGAATTGCTTCTAAATAACCCGAGTCACCTTTCGTTTTATTAAATTCTTTAAGGGCCACATAGAACACAACACCTTCAATGAGTATCGCAACACCTAAAACTAAATAGTTTATAAGAGGACTGGTTATTTCTGACGGATGTTTAATGTGTTCTAGACCTTTAATAATCGACAAACCTGAACCAACCGCAAAAATCAAAATCGCAACCACAAAGCTCCAGAAATAAACCTCTTTACCATGACCAAAAGGATATCTTCTATCTGCTGGTTTTTTGGCTTGCCTTAAACCGAATAAAAGGAGTATCTGATTGCCTGTATCTACCAAAGAATGAATGCCTTCAGAAAACATAGCTGAACTGCTAGTGATTCCGGATGCAACGAATTTTGTAACCGCAATTGCAGCATTGCCGATTAAAGCTGCGAAAATTACTTTTTTAGAAGAACCAGCCATTATGTTATTGAAACATTGATTTATTCTGATTCATCGTTAAATAATATTTCTAAATGCTCATTTACTAACGCGAAAACTCCGCTTCCTCAATATTTTTTACCTGAAACTCAGTCGCATATGCTAATAAATCAAGGTTTCTTATGCTACACGCAAATAATAATAACTAAACTATTAGATTTAAAATAATTTCTAAACTTTCTGATAGATTTCGACGCCAGCATTTTTAAATTCTTGCGATTTTTCTTTTAAACCTTGCTTAATTGCAATAGGAATCGCTTCAATTCCTTGCTTAGCAGCATACTCTCGCACATCTTGTGTAATTTTCATCGAACAAAAATGTGGTCCACACATCGAACAAAAGTGCGCCACCTTGGCAGAATCCTTTGGCAAAGTTTCATCATGCAGTTCACGCGCGTGATCAGGATCCAAACTTAAATTGAATTGATCTTCCCAACGAAATTCGAAACGTGCCTTGGAAAGTGCATTATCTCTAATTTGTGCACCCGGGTGTCCTTTGGCTAAATCTGCTGCGTGAGCTGCAATTTTGTATGCAATTACACCATCACGCACATCCTGCTTGTTAGGTAATCCTAAATGTTCTTTTGGCGTGACATAACACAGCATCGCAGTGCCATACCAGCCAATATTCGCGGCACCTATGGCTGAAGTAATGTGATCATATCCTGGCGCTATATCCGTTATCAACGGACCCAGGGTGTAGAAAGGTGCTTCAAAGCAATCTTCTAATTCTTTATCGACATTTTCTTTAATCATCTGCAAAGGAATATGACCCGGCCCTTCGATCATGACTTGCACATCATGTTCCCAAGCAACTTTAGTCAACTCACCTAAAGTTTCCAATTCAGCAAATTGCGCAGCATCATTTGCATCGGCAATTGAACCCGGACGTAAACCATCACCCAACGAAAATGCAACATCATAGGCCTGCATGATTTTGCAAATATCGCTGAAATGTGTGTATAGGAAATTTTCTTCATGATGCGCCAAACACCATTTTGCCATGATCGATCCACCACGTGACACAATGCCGGTTACGCGATCTGCAGTCATTGGTACATGCGCTAAACGCACGCCAGCATGAATAGTAAAGTAATCCACACCTTGTTCGGCCTGCTCAATTAGAGTGTCTTTAAAAATTTCCCAGGTTAATTCTTCCGCTTTGCCATTAACTTTTTCTAATGCTTGATAGATTGGCACTGTGCCAATGGGTACAGGAGAGTTACGAATTATCCACTCACGTGTTTCGTGAATATGTTTACCTGTGGATAAATCCATTACCGTGTCTGCACCCCAACGCACTGCCCAAACCATTTTTTCCACTTCTTCTTCAATAGAAGAAGCCACAGCCGAATTGCCAAGATTTGTATTTATCTTTACCAGGAAATTTCTACCAATGATCATTGGCTCCGATTCTGAGTGATTAATATTATTAGGAATGATCGCGCGACCACTTGCCACTTCATCACGCACAAACTCAGCTGTAATCTGATCTGGAATGTTCGCGCCGAAATTCATGCCTGCATGTTGTTTTAATAATTTTTTATAACGTGGGTCTTTTCGATGTTCTTGCAGACGCATGTCTTCACGAATAGCAATGTATTCCATTTCAGGTGTAATAATGCCTTGCCTTGCATAATGCATTTGAGTAACCACATGACCCGACTTAGCGCGGCGTGGAGCGTGATAATGCGCAAACCGTAAATGTGTAGTTTTTGGATCTTCTTGTCTAGCGGTACCAAATTCAGAAGAAGGGCATAATAAAATCTCCGTATCATTCCGTTCTTCAATCCAGTTATTTCGAAAGCACGGTAACCCTTGAAGTAAATCAATTTCTACATCTGGTTCTGTATAAGGTCCTGATGTGTCATACACCGAAATAGGGGGATTTTCTTCTTCACCAAAACTTGCGGATGTGCTTGCGCATGATACCTCACGCATGCCTACCTTAAGATCATCACGTGACCCCTGAATATAAATCTTATTTGAACCAGAAAATGGTTGTACAAACTCCCGCGATAACTTTACAGAGTTGTTTTGAATAGAATCAGTTATTGTTTTATTTTGTATGCTTTCAGCATTTGCGCTCATCGATAGTGACCTCTTGTATTGCGGAGCGCAGCTACTTAGATTTCTAAGCTGTAGCTTCCCTCCGCCAGCATTATCTGGTTCAGGTTCTAAGGGTAAATCTCAGCCAATAAATCATTACGATTGGCTCCCCTAGCTTCAGAACTGTAATTTTAATTGAATCGAGTCAGTATTGATATGTTAAAGCAGTCTTTATTCCTGCAATATGTTGCTCAAGCGGCGAACACATCGTACTCTTTTGTATATTCTAATTAATTACACTGAATTATGACTTTTAACGTTGCCATTGTAGGACCTGGGCGAAGCAAACAAGGCACAGGACCATTCATTGCGCGGACTTTTAAACAGCTTGGATGCGATGTACAAGCGATAGTAAGTAGTTCGCTAGACTCTGCTAAAAAAGCAGTGCAGGATCTAAAAAACGAGTATGCAATCGATTGTATAGCTTATGAGAATCTTGAAACGCTATTGAATAATCATTCCATTGACGTTGTCACTATTAGTAGCCCAGTGGGCTCTCACCACCAACACCTTAAAACCGCTATTCAAGCAGACTGCCATGTGTTTTGTGAAAAACCACTGTGGTGGTCTAGTTCTGAAATTATTTCTGCAAGTGACGTACGTAAAATTACAAAAGATACTATTGAATTAGTAAATTCATGCAGTGCCAATAAATTACTGCAACTGAACACCCAATGGCCTTATACACTACCCACTTACTATGACTTATACCCACAATTAAAAAGCCGGCAAACCATCGAATCTTTTTCAATGTGGCTATCACCACAAAGCCAAGGTAGCACCATGATCATTGACGCTGTACCACATTTATTAAGCATGCTGTATTCCTTGGTCGGCAACGGAAAAATCAATAATATTGAATCAAATTACCATGAAACGAATGATGACCAAGATTTACAGATTGATTTTGATTACTTATACGCATTAGGGGATACACGAGTTTCAATTTTACTCACTTCTAGTAATACCTTCCCAAAACCAGCTGCTTATGCAATCAATGGCCAGCGTGCGGATAGGCATGTTGAACTGCCGAATTACCTGATATCATTACGTTCAGCTGAACATCAATTACCTATAGAAGATCCACTGGTTTGCTCTATTAAGAACTTTATAAGTACTATTCACTCTAAAGCATCATCTGATGAAGTCGCATTGATTGACGGCATTACGCATCTAGCACAAATTTACCAAGTAGTAACTCAACATTAGAATTAAATTGTAATAATGGAAAAAATACATACCGAAAGCGGCGAAGTGTTAATGACACTTTCACCCCTCATAGACTTCACCAAACATGACTTTGAGAAAAAACAAGACTCTACTCCTCTACATGTAAAATCAACTTCACATGAAGTGGTTAAACAGACCGAGCTGTCTCCAATTCATGACTTCATGGGTAAACTACGTCAACCGGAAGCACTTGGTAAATTAAAAGAGTATGTTGAGTGGCAAGTGCAATGGCGTAACGGCTATGCAAACAACACCATGACACTAGATGAAGCATTAGAAATTGCACCCATCAGTGCACCTATTTCCATTAACTTAGATCTAACCACTGCATGCAACTATCGCTGCGACCATTGTGTAGACATGGATATTCTTAACAAGAATATCAATTACGAACACGAAAACTTAAAAAACTCTCTAACTTATTTAGCAGACAAAGGACTACGTTCTGTAATCATTATTGGTGGAGGAGAGCCTACTGCATACAAGGGCTTCGAAGATATTGTTCACCACTTAAAAGCGATGGATATTCAAATTGGCGTAGTAACCAATGGCAGCATGATGAAGAAAATCGAAACCGTAGCTGAAGTGTTGAATGAGCGTGATTGGGTACGATTATCTTTAGACTCTGGAACTAACGAAACTTTCCGTGCTATGCATAAACCAGGCAGCAAGAAATGCACTTTGGAGTGGATTTGCAGCCACATGCCTGACATTAAGAAAATCAATCCTAAATTTAAAATTGGTTTTAGTTTTATTATTGTTTGGAAAGACTGCGAAACTAACGATACAAAAATCATCGAAAATGTCGATGAAATGCTTACTGCCGCAAAACTGGCCAAAAAACACCAATTTGACTACATATCATTCAAACCTTTTTTAACCCGCGCTGAAGAAAACAACGCTGAAATAGTCGGCATTGAAAAAGAACAAGAGTATGTGGAATCGATCATGAAAAAAATTCGCGCTTTAGTTACAGAGTCTATGGAATTAGAAAACGATAACTTTGCCGTGATTGAAAGCACCAATTTACGTGTTTTAGAAAATGGCACATACATGAATTACACCGATCAACCACACAATTGTCATATGCAATACTTTAGGCAGGTATTAAGCCCACTCGGCGTATTTAACTGCCCGGTTTACCGCCATGTTCCTCAGGCACTGTTAGGTGAAAAACATGCCTACGACACAGAAGATGGTGTTATCGCTACACAGAAAAACACATTGCGGCTAATTGAAGCCTTTGATGCGACAGAAGAATGTAAAGATGTAACCTGTTTATATAATCATGCAAATTGGTTTATTGAGGATCTAATTAATCATCCGGAAAAATTAGAAACGTTAGATTCAAGCTTTGATCGTGGCGACTTCTTTCTCTAATAATCTTTGCGCACTTTCGTAGACTTTATTCACTTCGATGTTGTTCAAACAGTTGTAATGCCCATAAGGGCATTGCTTCTTCCAACACGGACTACAATTTAAACCCAAGTATTGAATTTCTTTTTTATCTGTTAAGGGTGGCGTGAACTTTGGCGTAATAGCGCCATAGATTGCTACTACTGGCCTACCTACAGCCGCGGCAATATGCATCAAACCTGAATCATTAGTGATTGCCACTTTTGCCAAGGAAAGCAAATCAACCACTTCTTCTAAACTAGTTTGCCCACATAAATTTATCGCATCACTTTTTGAAGCCTCAACAATTTCTTCACCTATGGGTATATCATTTTGAGAACCAAACACATATACATTGTACCCCTGTTGCTTAAATCGCGTAGCAAGCTCACCAAAATATTTGCCCGGCCATTGTTTAGATGGCCCAAATTCAGCACCTGGCATGAATGCTATTGCTGGTGTTGACTCATCAATCCCCAATTTCTTTGCGGCTTGATGACGCTTTTCATCATCAACTATAAGTTGCGGATAGTGGATTTTTGGTGCTTTTAACAATTTTTCTTGTTTTAATTTTTCTGGCTCAGCTCCTAGCCGAAGATATTTATCCACCGCTTTGTACGTCAATTCTGTATCTAAACCACGCATATCATTAACAATCCCGTAACGCATTTCTCCCCTATAGGCGATGCGCCTTGGAATTTTGGCGAAATATGGAATTAATGCTGATTTAAAAGTTCTCGGCAGAATGATTGCTCTATCATATTCACCACGTAGGCTTTTACCCACACGATAGCGATCTGCAAGTTGCAGTTTGCCGTGCTGAAAACTCACTTTTATTACTCTTCGCACTTCTGGCATCCGCGCAAGCACCGGTGCAGACCATGCAGGCGCTACTACATCAATGATATTATTTGGATTTTGGCGTTTTAGAGCAATAAACAAACTCTGAACCATCACCATATCACCAACCCATGCTGGCCCTATTATAAGTATCTTATTTGTTCTCAAAAGTTGTGAATAACCGTTGTTGATTTATAAATAATGAAGCTCTGATGTATTCTGATATTATGACGCGCATATAACGCAAAGCACACTATTAAACCAGATAAATCAGCTGGGTATAAAACCATATGGATATAGAGCAAGCACGATTCAACATGATTGAGCAACAAATACGTCCCTGGGATGTATTAGATGTTGACGTTTTAAAGGTTATCGAAAATACACCTCGAGAACTGTTTGTGCCTATGCAGTATCAAAAGCTGGCGTTTTCTGATCTAGAAATACCACTCGATCACGACCAGTTTATGATGGCACCTAAAATTGAAGCTCGCATGCTACAAGCATTACAAATTCAAGCCGATGATACAGTGTTAGAGGTTGGCACAGGTTCGGGGTTCACTACCGCTTGCTTAGCTAAACTAGGCAAACATGTAGATACCATCGAATACTATGAGAACCTCAGTCGCCATGCCCAAGCAACTTTACAACAACAGAAAATAAAAAATATTATTTTTAAGACTGGCGATATCTTGGATGAAAGTTTTATCAGCAACCAAATCAATAAACAATATGATGTCATTGCTATTACGGCCTCCATGCCTATTTACAGCGATATGTTTGAAAACTTTTTGACCGAAAATGGACGGATGTTTGTGGTAGCAGGAAAACCACCCGTGATGCAAGCAAAAATTATCACTCGCATTGATAATCATGGCTTTAACTATACAACTTTATTCGAAACTAATTTACAGCCTTTGATTGGTATGCAAGCACCACAGGTATTTGAATTGTAATGTTTAAGGAGTTTAGCCCCAAACAATTAAAGGACCATCTTGAAAACACAACTAAACAACCAATCTTATTAGATGTAAGAGAACCATGGGAGTTTGAACGTTGTTACATAGAAAATTCGAAACTCATCCCGATGAGACAAGTACCGAACGTATTACAAGAATTTGATCCGGATGAGGAAATTGTAGTGATATGCCATCATGGAATACGCAGTCGCGTGGTAGCGAACTATTTAGTTCAGCACGAATATTCCAAGGTAATTAATCTTTCGACAGGTATTGATGGTTGGGCAAGAGATATTGATACTGATATGCCCATCTACTGATGAATAGTTCAAATTATCTGATAATAACTTCATACATCAATAAAATTACAGATACATAAGTATGCAATTTTTAAATAAAAAGTTTCTCCATATACCTAATATTTTTATGCTCTGTACGACATATATGCTGGCACTTTCTATATTTAATACTGCACATGCATACGGTCTGATGGATGTATATATGATGGCTAAACAGCAAGATACAGATATTCAAATAGCCAAATCACGATATAATGCGGAGGCCCAAGCTAGCCCCATCGCACGAGCTAATATCTTACCGCAAGCAGACATAAGCGCTGAATCCACTAGCGTAAGTCAAAAGACTAAGGGTGAAACTTTTGGTGTCGCGGGTTCAGATGTAGATTTTAATCGTCATGGTTATACCTTGAGCATCAGTCAAGCGTTGTACCACCATGATTATTATATAGCGCTACGACAAGCTAAAAGCTCCGTGGGGAGAGCGAGTATAGAATTAGACGCTTCATATCAAGAATTGATGCAGCGCACCGCGGACGCGTACTTTGATGTATTAGCTGAGCAAGATAATTTAGCATTCAGAAAATCTGAAATAGAAGCCATTAAGCGACAATTAGAACAAGCCAAAAAACGCTTTGAAGTAGGAATTATAGCGATAACCGATGTAAAAGAAGCGCAAGCTTCTTATGATCTTGCAATAGCAAGTGAAATTGAAGCGCATAGCGCACTCGAAATATCTAAAGATTCGTTAGAGGTCATCATTGCAGAACGCGCCGATCCCCTAAAGATATTATCAGATCGAATGCAGCTAATCAGCCCTGAACCTAATGATGTTGAAGAATGGATAACCAAGGCTTTAAAAGAAAATTTAAGTTTATTATCCAGCGAATACACAACTAAAATTGCTCAACAAGAAATTGAATTACAACGGTCTCTAAATTACCCCACTATCGATATAGTTGCTTCTCACACCGATACTGACACAGGTGGTTTATCTGGTTCACGCGAGCTAGAAGATACCCGCATAGGCCTAGAATTAAATATTCCCATAATTGCCGGCGGTAGAACTTACTATAAAACCAAAGAAGCTCGTTACAGAGCTGAACAATCAACAAATGAACATGAAAAAGTGCGGCGCGAAACGATTAAAAATACTCGTAATGCATATTTAAATGTGATCTCTGGAATTAGTAGAGTTAAAGCACTTGCACGGGCACTTGAATCTACAGAGGCCGCGTCTCGTGCAGCCGAAGCAGGTTTTCAAGTAGGCACCCGAACATCGGTAGATGTATTGATTACTCTACAAGAAACTTTCCGCGCTAAACGTGATTATTCACGTGCACGTTATGATTACTTATTAAATACATTGAATTTAAAACAAGCTGTAGGTACTCTTAGCGTTGATGATTTAGTTCAGATTGATGGTTGGCTTAATTAATTCAGATGCTAAAACATTGCACTCTACAAGCGCCCGATACAAACTTTCACTTCTAGCACTAAGCCCTCTTGCAGTGGCTTACGTGGTCTATCGTTCGTTTAAAGATGGGGGTTGGCGGTACTTTAAGCAACGCCTTGGTTTTGGGTATGTGAAAATTGACTCACGGCCTATACATTTTCACTGCGCTTCTGTTGGAGAACTTATAACTGCAAAGCCACTCATACAGGCTATACAGATTAAATATCCTGATAAACGATTTGTTGTAACCACTAACACGTCTACTGCAGCAAGTTTAGTTAACAAATTTAATCATATAAACATTACACACTATTATTTACCCATTGATTTAGCATTCGCCGTTAGCCGTTTCTTACGTAAAACTCATCCACTATGTACAATCATTCTAGAAACAGAAATCTGGCCAACATACTATTCTGCTGCTGCAAAAAAACTTGTTCCAATCGTAATTGTCAACGCTAGGCTCTCCAAAAAATCTTTAGAGACAAAAAACTTTGTAAAAAATGAATACGCACGTGCACTCAAAAATGTCAGCTTAGTATTAGCACGCTCAAAAGACGACTATGAAAAATTCATCGTTCTCGGTGCATCAATTGAAAAAACACATATTATTGGTAATTTGAAATATGCCATATCAAACACCGATCATAATGAGCTAGCATGTACCACCATTAAACGCCCTTTTTTCTTAGCTGCATCAACCCATGGAGATGAAGAAGCACAGCTTTCTGAGCATCTTGCTTTATTAAAAAGAAAAAACTACCTGCTCATCATTGCACCTAGATACCCGGACCGCTGCAAGCAGCTTGCACAACAGTTTAGAAACAAAGGCTTAATGGTTTCAGTACGCAGTGAAAGTGATGCAATTACAGCTACTACTGACATCTACATTGTAGATACGCTAGGCGAATTAAATGTTTTTTTTAATGAAGCGGCATTAGTTTTTGTCGGTGGCTCACTTATCCCTCGTGGTGGTCATAATGTTTTAGAACCTGCAAGCTTTGGAAAATGCATAATCGTCGGTCCAAACACCGATAATTTTGCATTGGAGACCAAAGATTTACTACAGGAAGACGCAATTATACAAGTAAAAGATAACTATCAGCTTGGCAAGAATCTCATTTCCTTGCTAAAAGACGATCAACAACGAGAACACTACGGAAAAAATGCTTTGCAATTTATGAACAAGCAATCAGGAGTTTTAAATGCTTACTTAAAGCATTTAAAACCCGTACTAGAAATAGCTAATTCATAAAATATCAATCTTATTCCGAATACCCCTGCATAAGTGATGAGAAGTCTTCTGGAGAGTATTGAAAATCTTTATTGCAATTCACTAATTTCTCTAGTGATCGCTTTAGGCGTTTTAGATTTTTCATCTGCCATTTGTCCGACGAAGCTCTAACTACTGACCTGTCGAAATCGATCAGATAAACATCTTTTTTGTGATTCAACATAATATTGTGAGCATTTAAATCAGCATGATTACAATTATGCTGATGAAAATTTTTGATAACCCGACCTACTCGCTGCCAATCTTCTGAAGAAATTGCAGTATCCATGAGTATGGAACTAAGAGTTTTTGCATTGGGAATCAAAACCGTGATGATATCTGCTTGATACGTTAAACTTTTTTTGTGTACTCGCACTGCCGCGGGTCTTGGTGCTGGGAGCCCAGCTTTATACATCGTTAACAATAATTCCATCTCTTGCATAGCCCTGGTTTTAGCTAAAGTTGTCCATAGATATTTATCATCTATGACTTTTGCAGGAATACCGCCACGACGGTAGTGACGTAATACTAAATTTATACCTTTATATTCAAAACTATAGACCCCCCCTCTTCCATGCTGAAGTTTAGTACCATTAGTATTTAGAAATGAGTTAGACAACAAATAATCAGGCTCAAATAACGTTTGTGGAAACGTTTCGAATAGTAATTTATTGTAGGCAACGATATCATCACCTTCATAGTTCACTATAATATCATTCATTACATTTCTTGTATTTTTGACTTTTAATCTTATTCTACTAATTTTATTCTACTTGTTTAATCCAATAATGAAACATCCACCAGGCTCGATTTGTATACTGCGCTTATCTGCTATTGGTGATGTTACCCATATGATTCCAGTAGTGGGAACCCTTCAAAAGCACTGGCCAAACACTAAACTTACTTGGATTATTGGTAAAAAAGAGGCCAGTTTAGTGAAAGATTTATCAGACATTGATTTCATCATCTTTGATAAAGCCAATGCTTTTAGCAGTTATCGAAAGATCGCCAAGGAGATGAAAAATAAATCCTTTGATGTATTAATTTGCGCACAAGTATCATTTCGAGCTAACTTCATCAGCGCTCTAGTACCTGCAAATTTAAAGCTTGGATACGACAAAGCTCGCTCAAAAAATCTTCATTCCCTTTTTATAGACGAAAGTATTTCTAACGTACCAGAACAACACGTTTTAGATAGTTTTTTTAGCTTTATCAAACATCTTGGCTTAAATGAACGCGAACTCACTTGGGAATATATAGTTCCAGACGTAGCGAATGACTTTGCAAATCAGTACATTGATGAAAATCGATTTAATCTAATAATCAGCCCATGCTCAAGACACTCAAAACGTAATTGGAGTAGTGAACGCTATGCAGCTGTTGTTGATTACGCAGTAGAAACATTAGATGCACATGTAATTTTATGTGGCGGCCCATCTGATATAGAGATAAAAACCGGAAAAGAAATAGAACGATACATGCAAACCCAAGCAACAAATTTGATTGGGAAAGATACTTTAAAAATATTTCTTGCACTGTTAAAACGAGCTGATGCCATTATCACACCTGACTCAGGACCCGCACATATGGCTGCTGGTTTTAACACACCTGTACTTGGGCTATATGCTGCTAGCAACTCTAAACGCAGTGGACCATACTTAAGCTGCAACTGGTGCATAGATAAATACGACGAAGCTGCAAAAATATTTAAGAATAAAGCAGCCAACGAACTTAAATGGGGAACAAAATTAGAATATGATGGTGTAATGGACTTAATCAGCGTGGATGACGTTACAAATAAACTAAAACAACTCTCAATAGAACGTACTAAAGACAAAAGTTAACATTACAAACATGGAAAACATTAAAATACCAATCTCACCCGGAGAGCTCTTAGATAAAATAACTATTCTTGAGATTAAATCTGAGTATATTGAAGACAAAGAAAAACTAGCCAATGTAGAAACTGAGTTAAAGCTTTTAAGTAAAATTTGGGAAAAAACTTCTCTAGACTATGATTTAGAAACTTTAAAACAAGAACTAAAAATAAATAATAAAGCTTTATGGGATATCGAAGATAAAATCCGCATTAAAGAATCAAATAAAGAATTTGATCACGTATTTATCGAGTTAGCACGCTCTGTCTATATTCAAAATGACAAACGCGCAGATACAAAGAAGAAAATTAATCTAAAACTTGGATCAGTGATTATTGAAGAAAAATCGTATGCAGATTACTAATTACCTGTCTTTTCAATTTACATTTCGATTACGATACCAGATAGAAAGCGCATACATCATCATAAAAAGCGCTAACAGGCATTCCTTAGTTTCACCTGCCCGAATATCAAGAACCAAAGGAATATCAATCTCTAGTAATTCATAGAATTTCTCATGCCAGCTCACTAACAACGAAAGTAATGCAGCCGGCAAGCAAACATAGGTAGGCAACAACCAATCAAAAAATGATTCTTTGTTTGGAATATGATTTTTATACTTTCTGTAAATGGGTATTAAAACTCCACCAATTAAAGCCGCTAGTGATAATAATGTTCTAGGTATTTGATCAAAAATAGCAGCTGTATTATGCAAATTAGTTTCTTGTTGATCGTTTACTGTCGACCATTGGTCAGGAGTACCCCAACCAAAGTAATGCTGCCCCCAACTTATCTCTTCTCCAGCATAATAGATAGCACCCAATAAAAATAAAACCATCCAAATTTTAAGACTAGTAAATTGTATTTTTTCTTTCGCCGCTATAAACAGTGCACTTGCAATAATAGCCGTCAGCAAAAATATGACGGTAACATTTTCAATTATGCCAGTTTCACCGTACATATAACCATCAGTTTGAAGGCCTATAAAACGTGCAAAATATGGCATAGCAGCAATAAAAATTGGTATTACTAACCAGATTATTTTGTGCAAATCCTTATTCATTTTTTAGATGTCTCTAATTCCTGCCAATCCACTTTTTTTGCTTACCTCTTCTGTCCCAATTTCTTAAACTGCGGTAATCGCGAAATGATTTTTTCCTAATACCAAACTTATAGCCTAGTCCAACAATAAGATTGGGAGGAAACAAATACTGTGGCATGATATTAAAATCATATAGCTTTGGTTTCCAAACCCCACTGGATTTATTGATTTTTAAATTACCAACACTAATATCCAAGTCATGAATTCCATTTTTCTCTGCTCGGTTAACAATTAAATTTCCTGCATACAGAATTTCTTTAGGTAAATATCTCAATTCTTTAATTAAATCTTCAAGAATCACCCCAGATACATACTCTTGAATTATAGAATGAGTATATTGACTTGACGAAGAGAAAACTCTAAATGGTTTAGCTATATACTCTTGAATTTCACTAATCTCGAACAGCGCAACATTACGGTCAAATTCAAATTTCGCTATATCAACGTTATATTTTTCTAAATATTTAACTGCAACACTTTTATTATAGACCTTTACAATTACATCCTCATTATCCAGTTTCGCTTTATATACTTTCGCTCTACCACCTTTTCCTATTATTTCAGTAACACGCACATTTTCTGGTAAATTAAGCGCGGAAAGAGTTGCGTTCTCCTCAGAATAAGTAGGCATAATATAATTAAGATCAATTAAATTAGTATAAGTTGATATTATAATTTAACATATTTTTTCAGCATCCTTGAACTAATTGACATCTCCCAAAACAAAGATCATTAAATAATAATAGACCCAAAGTAAATCCGTGGATATTAAACCAAAAAAAATACAGTTTTCCGATGGAACAAAAGGAGTATTTTTACTTTCTCCGAATATTGAGCTCAAAGAAAAATTTAAAACCTGGATTATTGAAAGAAAATTTGATAACTATGTAGATCAAAAGTATAGAATGATGCGTCATACCAGAAAAAGAAATAAACTATATTCATTTAGTCACCCAATATCTAATACTGAAGTAGTGCTAAAGATCTCTTATATAGACAATCAATACAATCTTCTAAGAAGAATGAACTTACTAATATCGACCTTAATAAATGACTATAACTTTCGCGCTTTTAAAGGCTCTCTACAACTAAATAATATTGGCGTTAGCTGCTCTAATCCTATTGCATACTGGACAGAATCAAGTTTTCTATTCAGAAAAAAAAGCTATTATATGTATGAAAAAATTCATGCAACCCACTCCTTATTTAGTTTTTCTCAAGAGCTTATGCTTGAAAATAATAAAATAAAAAGTAACCTATTTAAGTTACTTGCAAAAAAGACTATCAACATCATTAAACATATTCATAAAGCGGGATTTAGACAAGGCGATCCACACCCTGGAAATTTTTTAGTGTCACTACCCACTCAAAATTTCAACAAATTGAGTGCAGATGAAATTAATCGCATGGATATGTCTATCATTGATTTAGATAAGTTCTGTAAATCCAAACCTCTGGGGCACACACTTAAAAGATTTTTTGATTTACGCTGTATGCGCCGCTGTACATTAGGTCCATACAATCAATACGATATGCTTAAATTTTATTTGGGCGATGAGTACACTGCTGTTTGGAAATACGTACTCAGTTTTTGGATTAACGGTGGATTTAATCCATTTAAATGGCTTAAAAAACCTAAGCGAGGACAGTGAGCGAAAAATAAATTCTAGATTTAATTTTTGATACCAATTTTTGAAATCAGACCGGTAGTAGAATACGAAGGTAGGAAATCAACAATCTTTACCTCACCACCATTCGCTTTCACCACATCGCCTCCAATTACTTCATTTGCTGCATAATCCCCACCTTTAACCAACACGTCAGGCAAAACCTTTTTAATGAGCTCTTCTGGAGTATCTTGCCCAAACTCTACCAACCAATCTACCGCTTGAAGGCTTGATAAAACTGTCATTCTATCTTTTAGCTTATTTATTGGTCTTGAATCCCCTTTTGTTCTACTTACTGAATCATCAGAGTTCACAGCTACAACAAGAATATTACCGAACTCTTTCGCTTTTGATAAATACTCCACATGACCTGAATGCAAAATATCGAAACAACCATTGGTCATGACAATTCTTTTCCCTTCATTACGAAGATGATTTACTTTTTTAATTAACTCTTTCTCAGTAATTATTTTCCCTCGGAGTTGACTAGACTTATTTAACTCAGACTCTATTTCATATTTTGTCACTGTAGTAGCACCTAATTTTCCTACTACTACACTTGCTGCTGCATTGGCTATATATACCGCGTCTTCGAACGATGAGCCTGCGGAATAAGATGCAGCTAGAACAGAAATGAAAGTATCTCCTGCACCGGTAACATCAAAAACCTCTTTAGCTCTTGCAGGAATATTTGTTTTTTTGCCTGATTTTTCTATAAGTGTTACACCTTCTTCACTTCTGGTAATAATCAGAGCAGTTAAATTTAATTCATTTAAAAGCCGCATACCCTTCTCAGCTAACTCTTTCTCATTAGCAATACTTCCAACAACTGCCGTGAACTCTGATACATTAGGTGTAATCACCGTGACATTTTTATATTTTGAAAAGTCATTTCCTTTAGGGTCAACAAATATGTTAGCGCCCATAGCGTTTGCTTTGTTAATAATTTCATTTATGTTTTTCAAAGCGCCTTTACCATAATCAGACAAAATAAGAGCATCATGTCTTTCTACTTCACCACAAATTGTATTTGTTAGAGAATCTACACTGGTATCAGAAAAGTCTCCTTCAAAATCTAAGCGTATAAGTTGCTGATTGCGACTAAGCACCCGCAATTTAACGACTGTTTTAGCTGATGAATCTTTAATGCAATGCAAAGATACATTTTCTTGCTGCAATAGCCTTTCTAATTGTTCAGCACTTTCGTCCTCTCCAAGCAATGCAGCAAGCACACAGCTGCCGCCAAGAGCTGTGATGTTGCGTGCAACGTTACCTGCACCGCCAGGCCTGTCGTCAAATCCTTTAATCAACACTACAGGAACGGGTGCTTCAGGGGAGATTCTTTGTGCATTACCATTCCAATAGCGATCTAACATTAGATCACCGGCAACTAAGATATTTATACTCGAGAAGTCTGGCAGAAGAATATGCATAGCAATAAGGTAACTATTTAATATTGTGATACGCCGTGCGTAATGCGCGTTACATTAGATTGTAGTCGTTCATTCAACCTATTTTCATTATCTTTAAGATGCGAACGATCGTTTAAAGGATGCCACAAATGCAGAACAGTAACAGCATTCACACCTTCTTTTCTATAAGTACCATTATTGATCAAGCGTATTGCTAGATCTGCATCCTCATGGCCCCACCCAACATATCTTTCATCGAAGCCATTGACTGCCATAAAATCATCACGCCACAATGATAAATTACACGTTTTGACACCATACCATTTCTTTTCTTTTTGCTTTCTTAAAATTCCCAATGGCAAACAAATCAATGGGTATATACGCTTGATCTTTTTAGATCGCCAGAGATGGAGCAAATCAGTAAAACTTAACGCAGAAGGTAAGATCTCGGACTGTATGAATTCATTTGTATATGCCTCTGACAACATTACACGGCTACCTCTAACAAAATAATCTTTTTCTGCTAATTGAATATGCCTTGTTATGAATTCAGGAAAAGCAACACAATCACCATCAATAAAAATCAGGTAATCACCTTTTGATTGTGCAACAGCTTTATTACGAATCTGTGCCGCACGAAATCCATCATCTTCTTGCCAAACGTGTTGGATTTCAAATTTAGATCCTTCTCTATACTTAACAACCATGTTTTTTGTATCATCAGAAGAACCATCATCTGCAATTACCACCTCAAATGACATATTAGTTTGACAGCTTAACGAATTTAACACGCAAATTAACGCATCAGGCCTATTATAAGTACTAATTACAACTGAGACTAGCAAACTTTAACTTTTTGCAATTAATTTAATCACAAGCGCTGTTTGAAAACATAAAACAAATAGCTAATAAACATCTAAAAATGGACAAAACTCATTTATCATAATGTAACTTTAAGCATTTTTTTTATTTGAAAGTAGCATGCCGAAAAAAACTGCAACAAAAGTTATATAAAATATAGACAACTCAGTTTTATGCAAAGACCCTATAGCAAGTCCTCCCAAAGAAAAAACAATCAGTACCAAAACCCCAGAGGTAGCAATAGCTTGCACATCTTTAGAATGAGATCTACTGGTATATCTCAAAAACAGAATTCCCGGCAATATAAGAATAAGTAACGATGAAACTAAACCCAGCGCACCTCTTTCCGCTAGCGACTTTAAATATAGACTATGCGGGTTTTTATGTATTTCTATATCCTTATCATACCTACCCGTAGTCCCTAAACTAAGCTCTTGCATATGACTTCTGAAATTACCTGGGCCAGCACCAATAACTGGGTTACTTAAAAAGACCTCCCAAGCAGCTTTCCATAACTCAAGCCTCAGCCCAACAGAAGTAGAACTCCTAATTGAATCAGTGACATCAGTAGAATTCATATATTCAGAAAATTCCTTTGTAACTAAAAGTAAGCGCTTTTGCACATAAGAGCTTTGAAGAACTAGCACCAAACCTAAAACTAGTAGCACAAAAAATGAGATTTTGTATCTAGTCAGCCAAGGTGATAATACAAATGGAATAATAAAAATAAAGGGAAGAGAAATCCATGCAGATCGTGCACCAGACATCGCTAACGCAAAACACAAAAACACCATACTTATAATAGATAGCATGATCTCAAACTTATTCATTCTAGTCGCAGTCATGCCTAAGCCTACGACCACCATTGCAAGCAATGCAGCTGTTACAATACCAAAATGAATTGAATTCATGCCTAGACCAATTCCGAGAGTATCCAAATTAGGCTGATTTGGATACTCATCAAAAAACCAAAATTGGCTTCTGGCAAACCCAGTTAAATCTGCAATTGCACCAAATCCAATTACTAATCCAGAGATAGCAAATATAATTAAAAGCGTTCTAGTTTGTAAATGACTTTTGAAAGCAGTATAGGCGACAGGCGCCGTTAAAAGATATATAGCATAGTGCGATTCAAAATACTTGGCACTATGCAAAGGATAATCAGATAAAGCATAGGAGAATATACACACTACTACATAAAATATACTCACATTCAACAACCACTTCATCCATCCACTTAAAAATACATTTAATAAGACAAATGGAACAAGAACCATCATATGAACAAAAGGCTTGCTGTAATAATCAGTACCGCTACAACAAACGTTACTTAAAAATAACGCAAGCAACATAAAAAAAACAAACAGCAAACATGCTTTAAACGCGATGTCTTTACTGCAATCTTTAAATCCATCCCTGTATATAAGGTATAACCCAGCAATTGCTAGCAAATAAAACCCAACACGCGCAATGTCTCTATTTAAAAAATATAAACATATAAAAAAACCGACACAACCTGATACAAAAAACGCCATTCCACGTTTTTCATTTACTATGGAACTAGTAGTCATTAGTACTTATATATATTGCATGAATACTCTGAAACTAAGCTCAAACAGGCTACATTACATTAAGTAAAAACTTCAAATAACTTTAGAACACCTTCCCATATCATTCTTAAGCTACCAAAGAAGTATAAGAAAGCCATGAACCGTCGTAGTTATGACGACCATAGACAGAATCAAAATACATCGCCTGAAGCTTTGTTGTGATTTCACCACGCACGCCTTCACCTATAGTGCGATTATCTAATTCACGTATAGGAGTAACTTCTGCTGCGGTGCCAGTAAAAAATGCCTCGTCTGCAGTGTACATTTCATCCCGCGTAATGCGTTTTTCAATCACTGGGACATCTATTACTTCAGCAAGAGAAATGATTGTTTTACGTGTAATCCCATCCAGCGCAGAGGTTAGCTCTGGTGTATACAGTTTACTTTTCTTAACAATAAATACATTTTCGCCGCTACCTTCAGTAACAAACCCATCTACATCTAGTAACAAGGCTTCATCATAACCATCGTGCAAGGCCTCATTTAAAGCCAGCATAGAATTTACATAATTACCATTTATTTTTGCTTTACACATTGCAACATTGACATGATGCCGCGAGTAAGACGAAGTTTTAACTCGAATACCATTCTTCATATTTTCTTCGCCTAAATATGAACCCCACTCCCATGCCGCTACAATACAATGTGTATTTAAATTATCTGCACGCAAACCCATACCTTCAGAACCATAAAAGCACATAGGTCGCATATAGCCAAAGCTCAATTCATTTTTATTAATAACATCAATTTGAGCTTGATTAATTTCTTCCACTGAAAATGGCATAGGCATACCGATTATTTTTGCAGAATTAAATAAACGTTCGGTGTGATCCTGCAATCTAAAAATAGCAGTTCCTTGATCTGTTTTATAGGCTCGCACACCTTCAAATACCCCCGCACCATAATGCAGTGTGTGTGTAAGTACATGTGTATTTGCTTCACGCCATGGTACAAATTTACCGTCGTACCATATCCATCCATCTCTATCAGACATTGACATCTGAATCTAACTCCCTAAATTATTACCCTATAGATAAATTTGAAACCCTATTCACAAATAGATTATATCGCATTGTAAATTACGTATTATCAGAGTGTAACAGACTTACCCAGTATTTTTGCACAACACTACGCTCATTTGCGAACAGGCCAACATCTACAGTCTCGGGTAATAATTTTAAACTTAGCTGGTGTAAATACTTACGATATTTCAGATAAATCTCTTTCAGCTCCTCAACATTATTCTTCGTTAACAAACCTACTTCTGCGCAAGCATCAAGAATTCTCACATTATCAGTATGCTCACAAACTTGATGATATTTATCAGAATTGCTCAGCACAAGAAATTGCACAAGAAATTCGATATCGATTACACCACCCCTATCTTTCTTGACGTTAAAGCCTGCTGCCGAATTAGCTTGCCCAGCATCTAACATCTTATTTCTCATTTCATTGATCGAAGACCGCACATCCTCAATCTTACGTGCTTTACACAAAACATTTTGCCTAATTCTTGCAAATTCGTTATTGAGCTTCTGGCTGCTGGTAACTGCTCGTGCGCGCACTAAAGCTTGGTGCTCCCAAAGCCAAGCATCATTGACTAAATAATTTTCATAGGAATGCATTGAGCTTATGATAGGACCAGATTCGCCATGAGGCCTAAGTCGTAAATCTAGATCAAACACTTTACCTCCCACGGTTACTGTCGACAAAATATGGATAGTCTTTTGAACAAGACGAATAAAAAATATATCGTTATGAATTTTTTTATTACCAACAGTCTCACATATTTCACCTATGCTATTGTGAAGAAACACAATATCTAAATCCGAACCATAACCAAGCTCTAAACCACCCAATTTCCCATACTCAACAATTAAAACTTCGGACATGTAAGATTGACCATCTAAAACACATTGCGGCTCTCCATACTTTTCCGCCAACTCTTTGTAGGCATACTGCACAGCACTATTAATACAAACTTCTGCCAACCAAGACAAGTGATCACTCACCTTCATGATTGGATAATTTTCAACAATATCTGCTGCAGCAATTTGAATAGCTTGCGAATGTTTAAATTCACGCAAACCTTCCATGTATTTTTCTAAACCAACATCGTATTTCCCTAAACTTGCTAATAGCTGATGCTGCATTTCGATTTTACTAGGTGGCTCATACTCATCATTCATTCTTAATATTTCATCCAGCAATAGTGGATGAGTTGCGAGATATTGAGATACCCATGGGCTTGCTGCTATAAGTTTAAATATTTTAGAAAGCTTATTTTTATTTTCGATCAGTAATGAAATATATGTAGAACGTTGAGCAATTTTTTTCAATACATTTAAAAAACGATTAAAAACCGGTAGCGGCTCTTCAAATTGTAGAAGTTGTTGCAAAAATATTGGCATAAAACTATCCAACCTAACTCTAGCCACCGGCACAAGCTTTTGCACAAGACTACTTTGTGAAAACGTATTTAATTGCTCATAGATTTGCTTAGCATCAACAGAAAAACTCTTAGTTAAGATATTCAAGCAATATTCTTTATCATCAATCTGTAACCACATTCCCTTTAACTCAATTTCCTCATGTTCATATTCTTTGATTTCGTCGTCATTTTTTAGTAAGGATTGATATAAAGTATTTACCGTATTTGTATGTTTTCTATATTCAGCATAAAAATCTTGCCAATTATTCATTCCCAATAAATATGCATAGTGCATCTGCTGCTGATTCTGTGTGGGCAAAACATGAATTTGCTGATCTTCTCGAAGCTGCAAGCCATTCTCTGCTCTTCGTAAAAACAAATAAGCTGTATCAAGATCTGCTATCCAATTTGCTTCAAGCAAGTCCTTCACACCTAATTGCTTCAATGTTTGTAGCGTGGAACGAATACGTAAAGACGAGTCCTTTCCTCCATATATAAGTTGAAACATTTGCACAATAAACTCAATCTCACGTATACCTCCGAAACCAATTTTCAAATTCTCTTTAGCGGCATTTTGATGCGCTTTCGCATCGATCAAGATTTTCATATCTCGCAATGACTGCATCGCTCCATAATCAAGATAACGGCGATAAATAAACGGGGCGATTTCTTGCAAAAACTGTTCGCCAATTTGATGGTCTCCAGCAATCACTCGCGCTTTCATCCATGCATAACGCTCCCAATCTCTTCCATGTGTCTGAAAATATAGATCGATAGACATGAAACTAGGAATTAGCGACCCAGAATTCCCAAATGGCCTTAACCTTGTATCCACACGAAACACAAAACCATCTTGAGTTTGCTCTGAAAGGACTTTAATAAATAATTGAACGACTTTTAGATAAAATTCTGTTGCTTTCCCGGCTTGCTCTTGAGTGAATTCATTATCATCAGAATAAGCGAAAACAATATCGATATCTGACGAAAAGTTAAGCTCCTCCCCACCAAGTTTCCCAAGTGCAAAAATAACAATCTTTTGCTGCAAACCTTTTACAAAGTGATTAACATGTGGTCGAGACTGTTGCCACTCAAAACACCATTGCAATGTTTCTTGAACACAAACCTCTGCAAAGAAACTTAATTCCCTCAGTGTCTGTTGCACGCTTGCGTACTGCTGCAAATCTCTCCAGGCAATTCTTGCAAATGCAGCAGCTCTTTGTTGTCGCAATTGTTGTTGCAATAATTCAACACTTTCAGCATCTAAAATGATTGCTCTCAAAGGGCGATGGTAATTTTCTAAATCATAATCAACTTGGAGTCTGCCATCAGAAAATAATTTTTTCACCCAACCCGGCTGAGAAACACATACTCGTTTTATAAATGGGCTTGCATACCAAACGGCAAACATCTCATCTTTGTGTTCGAGAACTATTGAATCATTGCCCAGCTCAGCAAGAATGGCATCGAAATCTTGCTGATACTTAACTAATGCGGTTTCGGGAGGTGGCTTTAACATTTATATTAACAACGACATTTAAGATATCTATTCTAACCAGTAATATAAAGCTAGAAATGGGCTAACCTGAGCAATTGAGATATTCTAAACGCTAATGAGAATAGGTATCATTTATATTAAATATTACCCTTATTTTACTATAGTTTTATAACTTTTTAACTGGTTAGCATATGACAACGGCAATTCTTCATAAACTCTACATGACAATAGCGCTGGTCTTTTCTCTATTTGCAGCCTTTGTAAGTGCGGCTGAAGTTAATATTTACTCAGCGAGAAAAGAAGACCTTATCAAACCCATACTAGAGAAATTTGAGCAAGACTCAGGCGTTAAAGTTAATCTCATCACGGGGAAAGCAGATGCACTTTTACAGCGTTTAATTAGTGAAGGTAAAAATAGTCCCGCTGATATTTTAATTACTACGGATGCAGGTCGCTTGTACCGTGCAAAAAACGCGAAAGTTATACAAACAATAGAATCCGACATTCTAAAAACATCGATCCCAGAGCAGTATCGAGATCCTGAAGGCTACTGGTTTGGTTTGACCCTACGCGCACGTCCAATTGTGTACGCAGTCGATCGCGTAAAGCCCGAACAACTTTCAAGCTATGAAACATTAATTAATCCAGAATGGAAACAAAAGATTTGCATTCGTTCTTCCGACAACATCTATAACCAATCTCTAGTTGCATCCTTAATTGCACATCTAGGCAAAGAAGAAACCCTCGCCTGGACTGAATCGTTTGTAAAAAACTTTGCTAGACCTCCTCAAGGTGGAGATCGCGATCAAATTAAAGCCGTAGCCGCGGGTCAATGTGATCTTGCCTTAGTAAACAATTACTACCTCGGCAATATGCTGACCTCTAAAGATGAAGCAGAAATCGAAGCTGCAAAAAAAGTAAAGATATTCTGGCCAAATCAAGAAGATAGAGGTGTACACATAAATATTAGTGGTGCAGCAATTACCGCATCTTCAAAAAACAAAACAGAAGCAATCAAATTACTAGAATTTTTAGTAAGTGATGCCGCACAACAATGGTACGCAGAGAAAAATCTCGAGTACCCAATTAAACCAGGAATACAACCCAGTGTGCTCTTACAGTCATGGGGTGAATTTAAGGCTGACTCACTAAGTTTGCACCAACTCGGTGAACATAATGCTGAGGCCGTTAAGATCATGGACCGTGCCCAATGGAAATAGACTAATAAAAACAGGAAAGCAAAACTGGTTTTTCAAATCTCTCATGAACGCATCTCATGAAATCAACAACAAACAAGCTCTGTTGCACAACTACTTGCAACAAAAGAGTAATCTTGGATGGATTCTAGGTACTTTTTTAATTGCCTTATTGATAAGCATTCCCGTTCTTACTGTCTTATCATCGACACTGTTGCCAAGCAGTGATGTTTGGCAACACCTTAAATCTACTGTACTTGCAGAATATGTAAAAAATTCCTTGTTGCTTGTAGTGGGTGTAAGCATAGGCACACTCACCATTGGCATCATAACCGCTTGGTTATGTAGCGTATGTGAATTTCCAGGCCGTAAATTTTTTAGTTGGCTACTATTACTACCACTCGCCTTCCCCCCTTATATCATCGCTTACACCTATACTGGTTTACTCGACTTTGCTGGCCCTATACAAAGTTTTGTGCGCGAATTATTTGGTTGGGGATATGGGGATTATTGGTTTCCAGAAATTCGATCTCTAAGTGGCGCAATAATAATGCTGTCACTTGTACTCTACCCATATATATACCTACTAACGCGCACTGCATTTTCAGAACAATCTGCAAGTTTTCGCGAAGCCAGTCATATTCTGGGCATAGGGCTTCGCAAAACATTTCTAAAAGTAGCGCTACCGTTAGCAAGACCTGCGATCATTGCTGGCTTAACACTTGTCGTAATGGAAACCTTGGCAGACTACGGAACGGTACATTATTTTGGCATCCCTACTTTCACTACCGGAATATTTCGCACTTGGTTTGGATTAGGTGATCGTGTCGCAGCAACACAATTAGCAAGTCTATTATTACTTTGCGTATTTCTAGTGATTATTATCGAACGTTTCAGCCGTAAATCAGAAAAATATCAAAATCTCTCTAGCGCACAAAAAAAATGGCGCTATCCATTGTCGGGCGGTAAAGCTGCGTTAGCTACTTTTATTTGCTTAATTCCCGTTTGTTTAGGATTTATTATTCCAGCATTACAGCTATTTTTCTGGGCCCTCAAAACCGCCCCAGATATTATTAATAGCTCCTTTTACGAATTAGTTTTTAATACCGTTAGACTTGCCTTTATGGTTGCAGTTTTAGTCATAACGGCTGCAACTTTTCTGGCGTATGGGAAACGCGTAAGCTCTCAATTTATCGTCTCCTACAGTGTAAATATCAGCGCAATGGGTTATGCCGTTCCTGGAATCATTATCGCGGTAGGCGTGCTATTACCTTTTGCATGGTTCGATAATACATTGGATTCGTGGTTAGAAAACAACTTTGGAATATCAAGCGGCTTATTATTAACCGGTACACTTGCAGCACTGGTTTTTGCACATGTTGTGCGTTTCATGGCTATAGGGCTTAACTCAGTAGACGCAAGTCTTGCAAAAATACATCGTAATGTTGACGATGCAGCGCAACTATTAGGACACAAAACATTTGATCGTTTCATTAGTGTGCATTTACCCTTAATCCGCAGCGGTGTACTTACTGCCGCACTACTTGTATTCGTCGAAGTAATAAAAGAGCTACCTGCAACTTTAGTGTTACGCCCATTTAATTTTAATACCCTTGCAGTCAGAACTTATGAGCTAGCATCAGATGAACGTTTGGCAGATTCTGCTTGTAGCGCACTATTGATTGTTACAGTAGGCATCTTGCCAATCTTAGTTTTAAATCATTCTATTACAAAGAGTCAGTAATATCAGGACCCTAGCATGAATAAGAACAACATGACTCCAAGACTGGATGTACGTAATCTCAGTGTTGAGCTTCAAGGCAAAAAAATATTGCAAGATGTTTCACTGCAATTACAACAAGGGAAAATTGCTTCGATGTTAGGCCCAAGCGGTTGCGGGAAAACGACTTTACTGCGAGCGCTTGCAGGATTTCAGCCAGTATTAAATGGCGAAATTTATGTGCGCGATAAATTGTTTAGTAAACTTGGTTATTCATTAGCTCCAGAAAACCGACATATTGGCATGATGTTTCAAGACCTAGCTTTATTCCCACATTTAACCGTCGAACAAAATATTTGCTTTGGCCTTAAGTCGCTAACAAAAAGCGAACAACATGCAAGAACTAAACAAGTTCTTGAATTAACAGAACTCGGCCAAAAAGAAAAAAAATATCCACATCAATTATCGGGCGGCCAACAACAACGTGTAGCTTTGGCCCGCGCACTTGCACCTAAACCAGAAGTTCTCCTACTTGATGAACCTTTTTCAAGTTTAGATCCAGACTTGCGAGAACAAGTCGCTACTGAAGTTCGCAAAATTCTAAAACATGAAAATGTGACTGCAGTGTTAGTCACACACGATCAGCATGAAGCTTTTGCCATGGCTGATGAAATTGGGGTAATGGAAAATGGCAACATCGCTCAGTGGGATAGCGCATATAATATTTATCATAAACCTAAAACGCGTTTTGTTGCCGATTTTGTCGGCTTAGGTAGCATGGTTCCTGCCACAGTGTTAAACGATACAACACTTGATACAGAATTTGGTGAGGTTAGAGGAGCACTTAATGGCAACCATGCTATTGGTGATAAAGTTGATTTATTAGTGCGGCCTGACGATATCCCCCATGATGACAGCAGTCACATAACTGCACTAGTAGAAGAAAAGCGTTTTAGAGGTGCCGAATTTCTCTACAAATTGCGTCTTCAAAGCGGTAATTTTGTACTTTGTTACGCACCAAGCCATCACAATCATAAAATTGGCGAACCAATTGGTATAAAGTTGGACTTAGAGCACTTAGTCGTTTTCCCACGAAATTGATTGCACAATAATAACCATCAATATCCATTCAAGAACTTATTAATCATTAAATTGGCCTTGACCTTGCTCGTATAAACCTCAACAATATTAAGGAAGATGCTAACTAGAGGAGCCAAGCATGAGACATAGTAAACCCCTAACTTACCTATTAATTATTTCATTTATATTCGTACAATTTTCGCCTGCTTTTGCTGGCATCGTCGGTACCGATAGTTTTTTATCTGAGCAAACTATTCAGCAAGATCGTGAAAACTTACGAGCGCTCATGTCACGTGACGAAGTTCGCTCATTGCTAGCAAACAATGGCCTCACTGTTGCACAAGCGCAAGAACGAGTAGATTCACTGACCGATAAAGAAGTTAGTCAGATGGCTAAGCAATTTGATGAGTTGCCTGCCGCTGGTGATGCATGGGTAGCTGTATTAATTATAGCTTTGGTCGTAGTCATTCTAGAACTTGCTGGAATAACCGATATCTTTACTGCCCTTTGACCATCAGTAAGGCAATCTTAATACTAAAAAATACCCGCATTGTTGCGGGTATTTTTTTGTTCTTAATTTCACTTTCTGCATGCATTGCACCTCAAAGCAAGCAATTACAACTGGAACGCCCGCACGATCTTCCGACTAAAGCGTTTATAAAAAACGTACCTTTTTACCCACAGCAACAGTTTCATTGTGGCCCCTCAACGTTAGCCATGGCAATGAACTTTTATGGCAAGAATTTAAGCCCTAATGAACTTGCTAAAGATGTGTTCACTCCAGGACGAAAAGGTAGTTTTCAAGCAGAAATGAAAGCTGCAGTTCGCAAGCGAGGAATGATTGCATATGAACTCACACCTGAATTAGTTTACTTGCTTGCTGAAATTTCGGTGGGGCATCCAGTCATAATTTTACAAAACAAAGCCGTTAAATATTACCCTATCTGGCATTACGCATTAGTGATTGGTTATGACTTAAATAAAAAACAAATTTATTTACACTCGGGTCTAAATGAAAATTATATAGTTTCCATGAGCGTGTTTGAATTTACTTGGAAACGTTCAAATCGCTGGGCAATGGTAGTGCTACCCACGGACACATTACCCAATGACCGTAACCTAATACATTTATTACAAGCTGCGGTAGACTTGGAAGAAGTAGGTCAAATCGAAGCCGCTAATCAAACCTACCAAACTATTACAAAGCGTTGGCCCGATAATTTAGTAGCAGTAATGGGTGCTGCAAATACATATATTACGTTAGACAATCCCGAAAGCGCTACCGCCTACTACTTACAAGCGCTGAAATTAAACCCTCAACGAGCAGAAATCTATAACAATCTCGCCTACAGCTTGCTCGCACAATCCTGTTATCAGTCTTCATTAAGCTCGATTCAATGTGCAATTTCCCTAGATTCTAGTAATCCTGAATTCCTCGATTCACAAAGCGAAATCAGTAAAACAACAAATAAATTAACTCTAAAGTCTTGCCCAAAAATTAGTTGCAGTGCCCCTTAAAATCTCCGTACTAAATTTGGGCAAAAAGATTGCGAACATAGGCTGACACCAATAGGTGATTGCATCTACACTATGCGACTGGTAAACAAGCGCACGGTGTAAAAGTGACTAAACTAAAAACAAATCCAAACAATAAGCAAATTAGAAAATACTCTTCTATCGTAGTTGATGGTGTAGAACGCACACCTAGCCGTGCAATGTTACGCGCCGTAGGTTTTGAAGATGCAGACTTCGAGAAGCCTCAAATTGGAATCGCTTCTACATGGAGCATGGTTACTCCTTGCAATATGCACATCAACAAACTTGCAGACGAAACTGCAAAAGGCGCTAATCAAGCCGGTGGCAAGGCGATAATCTTTAATACTATAACCATTTCTGATGGCATTTCGATGGGTACTGAGGGTATGAAATACTCATTGGTATCACGCGAAGTGATTGCAGATTCCATTGAAACCGTAGCGGGATGCGAGGGTTTTGATGGAATCGTTACCATTGGCGGCTGCGACAAAAATATGCCTGGATGTTTAATTGCCTTAGCTCGATTAAATCGTCCCTCAGTATTTGTCTATGGCGGAACCATCATGCCGGGCAATTACAAAAACACAAAAGTGGATGTGGTTTCAGTTTTCGAAGCGGTAGGCCAACATGCTAAACAAGAATTAAATGATCAGGAACTAAAACAAATCGAGTCAACTGCAATTCCAGGTGCCGGCTCATGTGGTGGCATGTACACCGCCAACACCATGGCTTCGGCTATTGAAGCTTTAGGCATGAGCTTGCCGAATAGTTCTGCACAAAACGCAATATCAAAGGATAAGCAAAATGACTGTATCGCAGCCGGCGAAGCAGTGATGAATTTAATTAAGCTAAATATTATACCTAAAGACATCATGACCAAAAAAGCATTTCAAAATGCTATAACGGTTCTTATCACCTTAGGCGGCTCTACTAATGCAGTACTGCACATACTGGCTATGGCACATGCCATGGGCGTGAAATTAACTATTGATGAATTCACACGTATAGGCAAAAAAGTTCCTGTACTTGCAGACCTACGCCCAAGCGGGAAATACATGATGTCTGAGCTGATTGAAATTGGCGGTATACAGCCGTTAATGAAAATGCTTTTAGATAAAGGGCTGCTGCATGGAGATTGCTTAACTGTAACCGGTAAAACATTAGCTGAAAATTTAAAGAACGTTAAACCGTATCCGAAGTCGCAAGACATTGTACATAGCTTTGACGACCCAATAAAAAAAGACAGTCACTTAGTTATCCTTTATGGCAACTTAGCGCCTGAAGGCGCAGTAGCAAAAATCTCCGGCAAAGAAGGATTAAGTTTTACTGGTAAAGCTCGCGTATTTGCATCGGAAGAAAAAGCTTTAGAAAAAATTCTTAATGGTGGCGTGAAAAAAGGCGATGTTATTGTAATTCGCTACGAAGGCCCACAAGGCGGACCAGGTATGCGTGAAATGTTATCTCCCACTTCTGCAATTATGGGCAAGGGCTTAGGCAAAGACGTTGCCTTAATTACCGATGGCCGTTTTTCTGGTGGCAGTCATGGCTTTGTAGTGGGTCATATCACTCCCGAGGCCGCGATGGGCGGACCGTTGGCATTGATTAAAAACGGTGATCAAATAACCATCGATGCACAAAAACGCGAAATTAATGTGAACCTTTCAAACAAGGAGCTTGCGCAACGCAAAAGGAAATGGACTGCCCCAAAACCTCTTTATAAACGCGGGGTTTTAGCAAAATATGCGGCACAAGTGTCCTCTGCATCTAAGGGTGCTGTCACAGATTAAGCAATAATCTACCTATAATGCACAAATTGTCAGGCGTGGAATAAATAGATAGGATTGCCCGCTCAACTACGTTTAAATATTTACTACATTATATTCTGTTAAGGAGCTGTCGATGGCGACATTACTATCACCCGAAGAACTAGAAAAGGTCATGGAACGCAAAAACAAAATGCGTCGTGAAGCCTATGACCGTCGTGCTGCGCAAGAAAATAAAGAAGAAGTCAGCGCACGTGCCGTTACAAATTTTATGGCTTTGCCGGAATACCAAAAAGCTAATGTTGCAATGTGGTACATCGATTGTCGTTCTGAAACACGTACCAAAAACGAACTCATTGCAGAAGTTGAAAGGGGCGAAAAGAAAATTATCGTTCCTTATTGCACCGAAGATGAAAATGGTGAAAACAAACTTGGCCTTTGGTGGATGGAAAGTTTGGAAGAAATGGTTGTCGGCAAGTGGGACATTCTAGAGCCTCCTAAAGAATTGTGGGGCAGCCCAGAAAAAGAAGTTACTCCTGAAGAAATTGACATCATCATGGTCCCAGGTACCGGCTTTGATAAAATGGGTGGCCGCATGGGTAATGGTCAAGGTTACTACGACCGTCTACTTGAGCAACTTCGCCCTGATTGTCCTCTAGTGGCACTTTGCTATGAATCACAATTATTTGATGAAATTTTAGTCGCACCTCACGACGTATTTATGGACAAAGTCGTAACTGAAGCCGGTGTATACGAAGGCAAAGGTCGAGGATAATCCATGGCAGCAATAATCGATGATACTTATGCAGAAGCATTTAAAAGTTTATATACAGAATTTTTAATCACTGCACGTGATCGCAAATGGGTAGACCATGCGGTTAATGCTGCAACCGGTAACGCTTCCAGTTCAATTTTATGTGATTGTGAAGCCGGTATGGACCGTTATGTAGGGCCAGGTGGTGATGAAAGTTTTGAGACCCCTGATGGCCGCCCTGGCGCAATTGTGCAGTTACACATTCCTCGTTTCCGCAAAGATCGTGTAGAAGCATTAGAAAAATCTGCATTAGTGCGAATTAGTCAAAACGTAATGACTTGCCCCACTGCTTCATGTTTTAACTTGGTTGATTCTGAAGAGTATTACCATATGGGCCGTAAAGTAGCTTACTTCGGCAACGGTTATCAGAAACGCATTGAGCGCTTTGGTCGCAAGATGTGGTGGATACCGATCCTTGGTGGAGAGTTTATTTTAGATCGTCGACTAGGGTATGCAGACGGGCTCATGGGTGGCAACCTTTGGTTCTTTGGTGACAGTGTGGATTCTGCTCTACTTGCTGCCGAAAAAGGTGTTGAGGCAATTTTGCCTATGCCAGGCGTGATCTCAACCTTCCCTGGCGGAATCGCAGGTAGTGGTTCTAAGGCTGGAAGTAATTATGACTTCACCATTGCTAGCACTTATGAAAAATTCTGCCCACTCCTGCAACACGATCCTACTGTTGAAGCAGAATTACCTGCAGGTGTGAACAGTGTGATGGAAATCATTATGAACGGCCAAGGCATGCAACCGATTATTGATGCCACACAAGCTGCGATTAAAGCCTCGGTAGATACACCGGGACTGATTATGATTTCTGCTGGTAACTACAATGGACGCTTAGGCAAGAGCTTTATCTACCTTGACCCAAGTAAACAGCCTGCTGAATAAGCAAGCAGTATATTAAAATAAATAAAGCCGCTATTCGTAGCGGCTTTTTTGTTTATGCTTAATTTGTTTTAAGCGTCATCTATCCTGCATCTACTTTCTAAAGCATAATATTCAAATGACTACAGCATTCGAGAAAACAGCAGGTGGCGCGATATTCATGGATGGCAATGTAGTTGCTGAAAAAATTCAGACCAATATTGCAAATACTCTGTCCAAAAATCCAAATGCAAAAATAACCCTTGCCACAGTTTTAATTGGTGATGATCCTGCCAGCAAGCTTTATGTTGGCATGAAAGAAAAACGCGCAGCAGCTATTGGCATCCATTCCAAGCATGTAGAACTCGCGGGTGATATATCAATGCCGCAAGCATGTGAAGAAATAACTAAACTTGCAAATAATCCAAGCATTCACGGCATCCTGATTCAATTACCTTTACCGAAGCAACTGGACACACATAGAATTATCGATCTACTGCCACCTGAAAAAGATGTAGATGGATTAAGCGAAAACAATCTTGGGAAACTTTTGCGTGGCGTACCTGGCTTAGTGCCCTGCACACCTTTAGGGGTAATGAGAATATTAGAACATTACGAAATTCCAACTACAGGCAAACGTGCAGTAGTCATTGGGCGTTCCACTTTAGTGGGGCTGCCGCAAGTTTTATTATTGGGACGCAAAGGAACTGATGCAACTGTCACCTTGGCACATTCACGCAGTGGAGATATACGAGACATCACCAAATCAGCAGACATTGTGGTTGCAGCAGCAGGCATTGCACACCTCATTAAGCAAGAGCATATCAAACCTGGCGCCACAGTGATTGATGTTGGTGTAACACGAACAAACGAAGGCATTCGTGGTGATGTGGATTTTGATGCCGTGCAAAACATTGCAGGTGCGATAACACCGATGCCAGGTGGCACGGGCCCTATGACGGTAGCCTGCTTATTAGAAAACACTTTGTACGCTGCCACCTTACAAAACGTTATTTAAGCCAAATACACTCTGAGCTAAAGCGATAACATCTCAGAAACTGCATATATATCCCCATAATACCCAACTCGTAATATGCAAATTGCTTGAGCCACTTTAGGGCTTGTGGCAAGATGCCTGACCTTTCGCGTAACTTGCTTGCGCGTAAAAAATATTGGCAGCTCCGGCCAACCGGATAAAAATAATAAGCATCGGGGCTACTCTAAACTTAACATTAATATTCACATATATAAGGGTTCTCGTTATGCCTGGTCAAAAGCTATCTTATCCTGGAAGAAATTATTTATTTTGCCCAGGTCCTACACACATTCCACAACAAGTTCAAAATGCAATGATCTGTCCCCAAGAAGATCACCGTGCACCAGACTTTCCTGAACTCGTTAAGCCTTTGTTGCGAGATGTAAAAAAGATTTTCAAAACAACTAAAGGCACATGCTTCTTGTTTCCTGCAACCGGTACAGCTGGTTGGGAAGTTGCATTAGCCAACACCCTGTCGCCAGGCGACAAAATCTTAACTACGCGTTTTGGACAGTTCAGTCATCTTTGGTATGACTTAGCATGCCGTATCGGTTTAGAAGTGGATCTAGTTGAAACTCCATGGGGCGAAGGTGTACCAGTAGAGAAATTCAAAAAAATTCTTCAGGCAGACAAGAAACACGAAATTAAAGCAGTTGTTTGTTGCCACAACGAAACTGCAACAGGTGTTACCAGTGATATTGCTGCAGTTGGCAAAATGATGAAACAAATCAAGCACCCTGCTTTATTAATGGTGGATTGCGTAAGTTCTGTTGCAAGTATCGATTTTCGCATGGACCAATGGGGTGTTGATGTCGCAGTAAGTGGTTCACAAAAAGGCTTCATGTTGCCAGCTGGTATGGCGATCCTGGCGTTCAGCCCACGTGCATTAAAAGCACGCTTAAAAGCAAAATGCGCGCGCTGTTTCTTAGATATTCAAGATCACTTGAATACAAACAAAGACGGTTTCTTCCCTTACACCCCATCTGTTCCAATGTTACGCGGCCTACGGGCAGCTCTTGATTTAATTTTGGGCGAAGGCTTAGAAAATACATTCAAACGTCATCATCGTTTGGCGGAAGGTGTACGTCTTGCAGTTAAAGCCTGGGGACTAAAGACTTGTGCAATATCAGCTAAGTGGAATTCAGATACGGTTACTGCAATCGTTGTCCCTGAAAATAAGAATGCGAACGAAGTAATTCATATTGCCTATCATAAGTACAACGTTTCATTAGGTGCTGGCTTATCAAAAGTTGCTGGTAAAGTTTTCCGTATCGGCCACTTAGGTGACAACAATGAAGCCCGCATGATGGCTGCATTAGGTACAGTAGAAATGGCTCTTCTTGATGCTGGCATAAAGATCAAGCCTGGAAGTGGTGTTGCTGCTGCCGGTGAGTACTACCGTAAGAACGGTAAGAAAATCAAAAAGTTTGCTGCACCAAAAGCTCCTGCTAAAAAGAAAGCCCCTATTAAGAAAAAATAAGGGTCAAAGCAAAAAATAGAAGGTAATTAAATATGAGTTTCACTCAATACAAACCTGCACGCTTGCGTGTACAACGTTGCGAACTAGCTGTGCCTGGTTCCAACCCTAAGATGATGGAAAAAGCGTTAATATGTGCCGCTGACTATGTGTTTTTGGATTTAGAAGACGCCGTAGCTCCTGATGACAAAGTCCAGGCTCGCAAAAATGTAATCGAAGCATTAAACAATCATGATTGGAAAGGAAATGGCAAAACCGTATCGGTTCGAATCAATGGATTAGATACACATTACATGTATCGTGATGTGGTAGATGTTTGCGAACAAGCTGGCGCTAACTTAGACACGATCTTAATTCCTAAAGTAGGAACCACTGGAGATGTGTATATGGTTGACGCAATGGTGACTCAAATCGAAGAAGCGATGGGGCTTGAAAATAAAATCGGGCTTGAAGCTTTGATTGAAACAGCACTTGGTATGGCAAATGTAGAAGCAATTGCAACCTCCAGTCCACGAATGGAAGCGATGCACTTTGGTGTAGCGGACTATGCTGCAAGTAATCGTGCTCGTACTACCAACATCGGTGGCTTGAATCCTGACTACCCTGGAGACCAGTGGCATGCTGCGATCTCTCGTATGACGGTTGCTTGTCGTGCATACGGCTTACGACCTATTGATGGTCCATTTGGTGATTTCAATGATCCTGATGGTTACCTACTTGGCGCACGTCGTGCGGCTGCATTAGGTTGTGAAGGCAAATGGGCAATCCACCCAAGCCAAATTGAGCTGGCAAATGAAGTCTTCTCACCGCCCGAAGCAGAGGTTACAAAAGCAAAGCGTATTCTTGAAGAGCTGGATAAAGCTGCTAAAGAAGGCAAAGGTGCCGCATCTTTGGATGGTAAAATGATCGACGCTGCCTCTGCAAAAATGGCAGAGAACGTCGTTCGAGCGGCTGAAGCGATTGCTGCTAAATCTTAAAGCTAGAATTCCTTAGCTTTTTTGTTGTTTATTAGTGCTCGCAATGCGGGCACTATTGTTTTCACCATAGTCAGCTTTTCCATATTTCTCGAATTCTATTGCTCATGAAATGAGCAATTACCCAACAAAGGAGTTTGTCCTTGGGCAACAGAATGAGCTATATAAGTCGTTTGTCTGGCAAAAACCCCCATGACCAACATGGCGAACTACAAGATTAAGCCAATAAGATAAAAATCACTTTCTCGGGAGGAAATAATTAGTGGATATCCATGAGTATCAAGCAAAAGAAATTTTGTCCGAATGCGGTGTAGGCATCGCAGAGGGTGGACTAGCATATAGTCCTGAGCAAGCTGTGTACCGTGCCAAAGAAATTGGCGGAAGCAAATGGGTCATCAAAGCACAAATTCACTCTGGTGCACGCGGTAAAGCGGGTGGTATCAAGATCTGTACAAATGATGAAGAAATTTGGAATGCTGCGGATGAATTATTAGGCAAACGTTTAGTTACTCACCAAACTGGGCCAGCTGGCAAAGTGGTGTATCGACTTTATGTAGAACAAGCCACAGATATCGAGAAAGAACTTTATTTAGCATTGGTATTAGATCGCGATAAGCAACGTGTTGTATTTGTGACCTCAACTGAAGGCGGTATGGATATCGAAGAAGTAGCCGCAACCAAACCTGAAGCTATTCATCGCTTGGAAGTAGAGCCTGCTGTAGGTTTACGAGACTTTCAAGCACGCGAACTTGCATTTACACTGGGCATTAAACCTGAGCTTATTAGCCATGCTGTTCACACAATTAAAGGTGCTTACCGTGCATTTCGTGATTACGATGCAACGATGGTTGAAATAAACCCAATGGTAATCACTAAAGACGACCGTGTATTAGCGCTCGATGCAAAAATGGGGTTTGATGACAACGCTCTATTCCGTCGCCCACGTATTGCAGAACTTCGTGATAAATCTCAAGAAGATCCACGCGAAACCTCAGCATCGGATCGCGGCTTAAGTTATGTAGGCCTAGATGGTGATATCGGCTGCATGATTAATGGTGCAGGTCTTGCTATGGCCACCATGGACATGATCAAGCACAAAGGCGGCGAACCGGCTAACTTCTTAGACATCGGCGGTGGCGCATCCCCTGACCGTGTAGCAAAAGCTTTCAAACTTGTACTGGATGATGAAAAAGTAAAAGCAATTTTGGTAAACATCTTTGCAGGCATTAATCGCTGTGACTGGATTGCAGAAGGTGTTGTACAAGCATTTGAAAAATTAGAAGTAAAGGTTCCTGTTGTAGTTCGTCTCTCTGGAACGAATGTAGAGAAAGGTATGCAAATGCTAAAGGACAGTGGTCAACCTATTATTACTGCCGACACACTTGCTGAAGCTGCCGAAAAAGCAGTGGAAGAACGTAATCGTGTAATGAAAGGTTAAGGAGAGCGCATTAGCACATAAACTAATAAAGTTGCTGGTGTAAAAGATTCAGGAGATCTAAAAAATGACAATAATGATTGATGAAAATACTAAAGTTCTAGTTCAGGGCTTTACCGGAAAGATTGGTACTTTCCACTCGGAAGAAATGATGGAATATGGCACCAAAATTGTGGGCGGTGTAACTCCAGGTAAAGGTGGTCAAAAACATATGAACTTGCCTGTATTTAATACAATGAAAGATGCAGTTGCCGAAACCGGTGCAGACGCAAGTATCGTATTTGTACCTGGTGCATTTGCAGCTGACAGTGTTATGGAAGCAGCAGACTCAGGCATTAAAACCTGTGTATGTATTACAGATGGTATTCCTGCTCAAGACATGATGCGGGTCAAACGCTATATGTTCCGCTATAAGAGAGAAGATCGTATGCGTTTAACCGGTCCTAATTGCGCCGGTAGCATCAGCCCAGGAAAATGCCAATTAGGCATTATGCCAGGCCATATTTATACAGAAGGTGATGTGGGTGTCGTGGCACGTTCTGGAACACTCGGTTATGAAGGTGCTTCGCAAATGAAAGCTGAAGGTATTGGCATCAGCTCTAGTATTGGTATAGGCGGCGATCCTATTAACGGTTCATCGCACCGTGACATTCTTGAGTTATTCGAAGCGGATCCAAGCACTAAAGCAGTACTTATGATAGGTGAAATTGGTGGCCCACAAGAAGCTGAAGCGGCTGAATATTTTAAAAGTCATATGACTAAGCCACTGGTAGCTTATATTGCAGGTTTAACCGCACCCAAAGGCCGTCGCATGGGTCATGCGGGTGCGATTGTATCGGGTATAGGCGAAAGTGCAGCCGAGAAAGTTGAAATGCTTAGTGAAGCTGGCGTAACTGTCGCACCAAATCCGTCTGAGCTTGGCTCTACAATGGCAAAAGTCATGAAAGACATTGCTTAAGAAATGTTGTAGGAGAAAATAATAATGAGCAAATTAAAAGTAATCGTCTCTCGCGCATGGCCAAAAGAAGTTGAAGCCATGTTACGAGAAAAATACGACGTGACGTTAAATGAGCAAGATGTCGCAATGAGCAAAGCCGAAATGAAAGAAGCCTTAGCTAACTGTGATGCATTTTTACCAACCGTAACGGATCCAGTTGATGCCGAAGTACTAAGCGCGGAACCACTTCGTGCAAAATTTATCGGTAATTTCGGTGTAGGCTTTAACCATATCGATTTGGATGCTGCTAAAGCACGTGGCTTAACGGTAACCAATACACCTGAAGTATTAACTGATTGTACTGCTGACATCGCAATGACCTTGATGTTAACGGTTGCCAGACGTACCAGTGAAGGTGAACGCCATTTACGCTCCAAGTCTTGGGCCGGCTGGCGTCCTACCCACCTATTAGCAACAAAAGTGACGGGTAAGACTTTAGGATTAATTGGTATGGGACGCATCGCACAAGCTATGGCACAACGTGCGCATCATGGCTTTGGAATGAAAATTATATTTTCTGACCCATACCCACCTCCTGCAGATGTGATTAAGAAATTTGATGCCCAACAGATGGACTCCATTGATGATGTATTAGCAAATTCAGATTTTGTTTCTATTCACTGTCCTGGCGGTAAAGACACATACCACTTACTAAACAAAGACAGTCTTGCAAAAATGAAGACGTCTGCGTTTTTAATTAACTCTGCACGAGGCGATGTGATCGATAATGAAGCTCTTATCGATGCGCTTAAAAATGGCGTAATAGCAGGTGCAGGTCTGGATGTGTTTGAAGGCGAACCTAATTTGGATGAGCGTTTCCTAGAGCTGGAAAATGCAGTTTTACTGCCTCACCTAGGCAGCGCTACCACCGAAACTCGTGTAGCTATGGGCAATCGAGTATTGGAAAATCTAGCAACTTTTGAAGCTGGCGAAACACCTAGAGACAAGCTCGTTTAGAACTGATTTTGAGTCAAAACAGACCTGATAATGGCCTATCTATGCCTATTCGGGCATATCAAAGTGGCTTGATCAGCCATATTATGAAGAGGTCCTTTTAAGGGCCTCTTTTACTATGTGCAGCTTAAAATCATTAATCTAAAACCAATATGACAGACAACTCTCCACTTTCCTGGACTCAACTGACTAAAGTTGCCACAGGCAGCATGATCATCAACCCTGCTGCCTCCTATGAAGATGATTTAGTAGAAGTCCTCTATCAACAGTTGTTGAGTGTAATACGCTCACGCCAACCCGATATTGAAGCGTATTTTGATGGTAAAAACGATATTCGAGATTGCCCTGACACTAAAATTCTTTATGTTCTAGAGACCTACGGAATATGGTTTCAGTTGCTAAGCATCGCAGAGCAAAATGCAATGGTGCAACAACGCCGACAAATTGAAAAAGAATATAATCGTGACCGTGTACCCGGTACATTTGCTTATGCGTTTTCTAGTGCTGAACAAAAAGATATTTCTGCAGAAGAAATTCAAAAATTACTCGACAACAGTTATATCTGTCCGGTAATCACCGCACATCCTACCGAAGCAAAACGCGTGACAGTGTTAGAAATTCATCGTCGTATTTATGTATTGCTTAAACAGTTAGAACTAGATCGATGGACACCAAGAGAGCGAGATGATTTAACCAATGAACTTCGTAATGAAATAGACTTACTTTGGTTAACTGGAGAAATACGTCTAGTTAAACCAACCGTCTCACAAGAAGTCGCTTGGGGATTGCACTTTTTTGTTGAATCTTTATTTGACGGTGTAAAAGATCTGTATGTAGAACTTGATCGCGCATTAGAACAAGCCTATCCGCATTTTGAATTTAAAGTACCGCCTATTTTTCGCTTTGGCTCATGGATTGGTGGCGATCGCGACGGCAACCCTAATGTCACACATAAAGTTACGGCATCCGCAATACAAACCAATGCTGCCGCATGCATAAAACGTTACCGACAAGAAATATTTGAACTTGGCTCGAAATTAAGTATTGCTAACCACTCTGTTGACGTATCTGAAAACTTTATAAAAGTTTTGCAAGAAAAGCTTGAGATGCTGGGTGAAAAAGAAACTTATTCTCAACGCAATCCCGGTGAAGTCTTCAGACAATACTTGCGTTATATGCTGACGAGAATTGATACAACATTAAAGAATATAAATGACCCAAGAAAATCAAAAATTGCCTACCACCGTGCAGCAGATTTATCTACTGATCTCAGTCTTCTTGAGCAAGGGTTAATCGATGCCAAATGTAGCAATTTGAGCGATGCTGACGTGCGGCCACTACGCCACATGGTAGATACCTTTGGGTTTAGAACCGTTAGCCTAGATATTCGTGAAAATACTACGGTTATCAATAGTGTGCTGGCAGAGATTTGGCAAGCATTGCATCAAAAAACTCATCTAGATGTCCCAGACTCAAAGTCTCAAGAATGGTATAACTGGATTGCTGATCAATTGGTGCAGCCATTAAGAGTGGTTCCACGTTTTGATAATTTATCTAATCAAGCACAATCTACTTTGGCTATGCTTGAGCAAGTTAAGTATTTCCAAAACAAATTAGATCGGAAAGCATTTGGTGTTTGCGTTTTAAGTATGACGCAAACGGCTACAGATGTTTTGGGTGTATATCTTTTAGCGAAATACGTTGGATTATTTACCGACTCGGATGGACTTGAGGCATGCCGCATTATGGTTGTGCCATTACTAGAAACCATTGATGATCTCGAAAACGGCCCAAACGTATTAGAAGAACTTTTGGAACATGCATTTGTACGACGCACATTACGTAAATTTGGTGGCTCACAAGAAGTTATGGTGGGTTATTCTGACTCCAACAAAGATGGTGGCTTTCTTACTTCTAACTGGATGATCAGCAAAGCTCAGTCTGAAATTCATGCAGCCGGTGAAAAACATAAAGTGCCTATTTCATTTTTCCATGGTCGTGGCGGTTCAGTGAGTCGCGGCGGTGCACCAAGTGGTCGCGCAATAGCTGCGCAACCAGCTGGCACTATAGATGGCCGTATGCGTGTTACCGAACAAGGTGAAGTGGTTTCATACAAATATGCCAACCGCGGCTTTGCTGAAGAACAAATGGAGATTTTAGCATCCAGTGTCATTACTCACTCACTCATGTCAGGCAAAGATCCTGCTTACCAAACTAATGCTGAACTAGATGAAGCACTTGAGGCACTTTCTGGAACAGCTTATGTCGCCTACCGAAAATTAATCGAGCACCCTGGCTTAGTCGATTTTTACCAACAAGCCAGCCCGGTTGAAGAATTAACATTGATGAAAATTGGCTCGCGACCAGCGCGCCGGTTTGGTGCAGCCTCACTTAATGACCTGCGTGCTATTCCTTGGGTATTTGCCTGGACACAGAATAGACTTCTCGTGCCAGGCTGGTATGGCGTAGGCAGCAGTCTAGAACAAATTGTCAAAATACGTGGTGAACTTGGTACAGAATTGCTAAATAAGATGTACGAGAAGCACCCACTGTTTAGATTAATTTTAGATGGTGCTGAAAAAACACTTTTACTGGTAGACATGGAAGTAGCAGAGAAATATTGCGAACTTGTTACTAACAAAGAGCATGGAACTCAGATATTCTCTGTTATTAAAGAAGAATATGAGCTGACAACAAAAACTATTTTAAAAATCACAGGCGAAGATCAGCTCTGTGATCGCTTCCCTAATTTTAAACGCCATTTCTATCGACGCGTCGTATCACTTAATCAAGTGGGTATTGAGCAGGTAGAGTTAGTGAAGAAATTTCGCAGCGAAAGCAACGAAAGCAACGAAAGCCAAAATATAGAAGACGTATTAGTGCCATTATTGTTATCCATAAACTGTGTAGCAGCGGGGATTGGTAGCACAGGCTAATCTAAAACTAAAAATAATAAAACATGAAAAAACTCTTATATCATTTTGATACTGATCCTATTCCTAGCGTGTTTGATTCTGTAGTTGCCTATGATGGTGGTGCAGACCACGTTACACAACTAGGCGGCGTTAATGAAGAAAATTGTGTTGACCTTGTAGAAGGCGCTATTTATACACGAGCTCCAAAAGATAAAAAGAATACCGCCATCTTTGTGGGCGGCAGTGATCTATTTGCTGGCCAAAAACTTTTTGAGCTAGTTCATGATCAATTTTTTCAAAATTTTCGTGTCTCGGTAATGTTAGATAGCAACGGATGTAATACTACTTCAGCTGCCGGGGTTGCACTTTTAAACAATGCAACTAATTTGCGAGGCAAAACTACAGTAGTGCTTGCGGGGACCGGCCCTGTAGGGCTACGTGCTGCGGTACTACTCGCTATTAGTGGTGCTAACGTTAGACTGACTTCTCGCAAACAATCACGTTCAGTCGAAGCTTGTGACGAAATGCATAAACGCTTTGGTGTAGAGATGACGCCTATGCAAGCCAGCGACGATGAGTCAATTAAAGCTGCAATGGAGAGTGCAAATGTGGTTTTTGGCGCAGCGAAGGCTGGAATTCAATTACTCAGTGCAAGCCAATGGCAAGATCACCCCACACTAGAACTCATTGCAGACGTTGGTACATCAAAGGTATTAGGCTTTGAAGGCATCGACGTTATGGATAAAGATACCGTACGCCATGGCAAACGAGTATTTGGTGGCATAGGCATTGGTGCTCTAAAACTAAAACTACATCGTGCTTGTATTTCCAAGCTATTTGAATCTAACGATATCGTCTTGGATGCTGAAGCCATCTACAAAATTGCCAAAAGAATGGCCTAAACAAACTCTCATGAAGGCTTCACCAAAACTGCTCAAAATGATCGAGCAGTTAATTGCCATACCCTCTGTTAGCAGCACCCAAGCTGAAATTGATACCAGCAATCAAGCTGTAGTCAACCTTCTGGCCAACTGGTTAAATGACTTAGGTTTTCACACTGAAGTTGTTGCTAATTCAAATGATAAAAATAAGTCTAATTTAGTCGCCACTCTAGGCAAAGGCGATGAAGGCTTAGTGCTATCAGGTCATACAGACACAGTTAATTTTGATCAAACTGGCTGGAACACTGATCCGTTTAAAGCTACGCAACTAAATGACAGGATTTACGGTCTAGGCACTGCAGACATGAAATCTTTTCTAGCCATTGCCATTGAGGCTGCAAAAGAATTTACCAATAAAAAATTAACCCAACGCCTAACTATCATCGCTACTGCAGATGAAGAATCTACCATGCAGGGCGCGAAAACCTTAGTTGATACATTTGAGACTAAAGAACAAAAGCTCGGTAAGTATTGCATCATTGGTGAGCCCACCAACTTAACTCCCGTACACCAACACAAAGGAGTTTTCATGGAGGCGATTAAAATTCATGGGCAAGCTGGACATTCTAGTGATCCAAGCTTAGGCAATAATGCACTCGATGGAATGCGCGTTGTATTAAATGAACTAGAACAATTCAGACAAGAACTAGCTAATAAGTATATTAATCATGATTTTGTAGTACCGGTGCCTACATTAAATCTTGGTCACATCCACGGTGGTGACAATCCCAATCGCATATGCGGTGATTGCGAGTTGCATATCGACATACGACCCTTACCAGGGATGCTAATCAATACACTGCGCGACGAACTACACGAACGAGTGATAAATAAAACCGAACCATTAGGATTGAATGTCGAGTTAGAAGCTTTATTTGATGGAGTACCTGCTTTTAAAACAAGCAAAGATTCAAAAATTATTCAATTAACTCAAAATTTAACAAATAAAAAATCAATTTCTGTCGCCTTTGGTACAGAGGGCCCTTACTTTAATTCAATAGGTATGGAGACAGTTATTTTGGGACCAGGCTCTATCGATCAAGCTCACCAACAAAATGAATATTTGAATTTAGCTTCAATAGCACCCACAATCGAGATATTGAAAAAAGTCATCCATGAAGTTTGCTTGAATGACTAAGTCAATGACTGCTTTCGGTCAAATTCGGATACAAACAACCCTGACTTTCTTCTTATGATTTTTATGAATTTTTTTACAATGGAGACATTTACTTACACACAGATCAGAATAAAACCAAACACAACTACATAGACATAGACAATTACTAAATGTAAAAATTTATTTATAAGCCAACACTGTATTTATATAAAAACTTGGAGAACAAAATAGAAAAAACTAACTCTTATTTAGCTTTCTCTTTCTTAAACCTTTCGAAACGAAGTTTGTAAATATTACCTTGCGGAACGGCATCATCTTTTACGATAAGACCTTCTGATACTGCTTTGCCATCACGTGTTGAAATCGCACGCGCACCCTCTTCATCCTGGCAGGCTATGGGGGCCCTATCTTGGTTACGGTAATCTTCAGTAGTGCATGGACGAAATCCTGGCAACACTTTAGATTTATAGATTGTTACTGTTTCTGCTCTACCGGTTTCTTGTTTTACCGGAGACTGGGTTGGAGGTGGGGCATCAATTACAATTTCGGGTGGCGGTTTGGCTTTGGAAGATTCTTCCGCTATTGTAATGCCAACGCATAATAAATCGCATGTCATTATTAATGACATAAACAATAAACATTTATATTTTAATCTAATCATACTTAACTCTTTAGTATGAAAAAAGCTTGAGCTTAACCAATTAATCTTAATTTTTCTTAAGTGTTATAACTCTGCTTTTCTGCGTTTTGAAATTTCCTCATCAATTGCAGAAATTGCTTGTTCCAATTCGTTAACAGAATAAATATTCTGAATTAGATACTTATCATGCTCAACCTTTGCATAAGATTCATCTAGCTCTTTTCGGTATTTACCAATAGCAGTTTCTGGATCTTGAAGATCAGCCACCAGTTTTTTATGAAATTCTGGATTTTCGTTAAACTTAAACATCATAGACATATAGACCGCCGAAAAACGAAAATCATAGGATTTATAATCTTCTATTGAGTGCACATCCTTACGAGCATTACGAACGTCTATATCAAAGGTATTGCTGTAACCCATCAACGAATCATGAAACTCACCTTCTATTTCATAATCTTTAATCATCTCAGGTATAACCTGAACAATATTCAAACGTGAATCGTCATGATCCAAGATCGTTTCCAATAACTTCTGCTTAGCAACTTCAGGTTCATCACTCGCCCGACGGATTACAGTGAGGTCTCGTTGGCGGTTATCTCGCTCCTTCTGCAGTTGTTCAAGACTTAAGCTATCTATATTCTCAGGCACCTTGTGCAGCACCTTTACTCGATCTAAGATTGGAGACTTAATGGTTTCCCCACCTGCAAAGCTGATTGGACTGATTAAGAGCATCACAGCTATATATAAGCCAGCATAAATTAGCTGTATTTTTCGCATTCTTGGTTCCATGTATATGATTAGATGTATAAAATTCGACCTGCTAGTGAAATACCACTACCGTAGGCAAATTCGCTAAACCTATTATAAAGTCCTAATGAGGTCTAAGATAGCAAAAGATTAGCCTAAATAATCTATGCTAATTCATAGACTTAGCATGTACATTAGAAATTAATTTTATTTTTTTAAAACATTTAGCCGTGCCAATAGAATCAACATTTCAGCTAGAAAACTTTCGCCAGGCTATGCCGTATATTTATGCACATCGTAGCAAGACGTTTGTGGTCTATATAAGTGATGCTTTACTAGCAAAAGAAAATACAGCTTCACTTATACATGATCTAGCTCTCGTACATACTTTAGGAGTAAAGCTAGTTTTAGTTTTAGGACTACGCTCGTTTATAGATAAAAAACTCGGCAAACAATCAGCTAGTTTATTTGAAAATAACTGGCGAATCACGGATGCAAGAAGTTTGGGTGCAATTAAAGAAGTTGCAGGTAGCGTTAAAACAGATATAGAAGCGCTTTTTTCTATTGGTCTAATCAATACACCAATGTCTGGCATGAAACTAAATGTTGTCAGTGGTAACTATGTACGTGCTAAACCTGTAGGCATACGCAATGGTGTGGACTACCAACATACAGGCGAGGTGCGAAACATTGTAGCCGATGAAATTCAGAAACAGCTTGATGCAAACAATATTGTATTGATGTTGCCTTTGGGTTATTCCAAAACTGGAGACATTTTTAATTTAACCAGTATAGAAGTAGCGAAACACACTGCATGTGCATTGCAAAGTGAAAAGCTGATTATTATGCTGAATAAATACAAAGCGCCTAGTAACAAAAAACAAAGTGACAATCATTATAATATTCATGAAGCAAAAGAACTGGTTAAAAAACTACAAAAGAGCAAGCAACAAGTTAAAGGCTATCTTGATGTTGCAATTCAAGCCTGTTTAGAAAATGTAAAACGCGTGCATTTGTTGGACGCATCTAAACCCGGCGCATTACTAGAAGAGCTTTACACGCTGGATGGTGTAGCAACATTAGTTACTGCTGAAACCTATGACGAAATTCGACCCGCCACAATCAACGATGTAGGTGGTATTACTGAACTCATTCAGCCACTCATAGACAAAGGCGCTCTAGTTCAGCGCACACGTGAACAGCTAGAACTGGAAATTGAGAACTTTGATGTGATTGAGCGTGACGGCATGGTATTAGCATGTGGTGCTCTAAATATATTTACCGAAGAAAATGCAGCTGAAGTAGCCTGTCTTGCGGTGCACCCTGAATACCAGTCGAATGGTCGAGGCAGCAAAATGCTGGCTCATTTAGAAAAGAAATCTGCAGCAGCTGAGATCAATCTGCTTTTTGTGCTCACCACACAAACCTCTCACTGGTTTCGCGAGCATGGCTTTAAAACCACTAAAATAGAGTCTCTACCCATGAAAAAGAGATCTTTATACAATTATCAGCGAAATTCAAAGGCTTATAGCAAAGCGGTATAGCCATGACGGAGGGGCTTACGCCCCAGTGCTAAGTGATTATAATCAGCGCTGGAAACATACTCCAAACATCACAATAATACATTACATCAGGGAGAGCGAAGAGAATCATGAAGATCGATTCAAAAATATTAATTAGCCTAGGTATTCTTTTAGGCGTCATCCTTACCATGTTTACTGAAAATATGCCTTTTCAACCTATCAACACCGCTCTTATGATCGCTGGCGTTTTGTTAGCATTAGCAATCGTATTTACCTTTATCAAAAATCTAGCAAGAAGATCAGCTAACAGACCCAAAAAGACTAAAACTGTTTCTACTTCCAATTCCAATCAAATACAAGGCACGGTCAAATGGTTTAACTATAAGAAAGGTTTTGGATTCATCGAACAAGAAAATGGTGAAGACGTATTTGTTCACCACCGCTCTATCATTGGCACAGGCCGAAAATCACTTCGTGAAGGCCAAAAAGTTTTAATGAATATTGTCGATAGCGACAAAGGCCCGCAAGCGGAGAATGTCAGCCCACTGTAGTGGAGCAAACTCAAAACATCATTTTTAAACCAGTGTTTTGGCTAATCTTTGCCTTAACACTGGGGCTAATGCCCTACTCTCCCGAACCCCATATCTGGGGAAAACTAAAATGGATATTTTCTGGTACAGAAGGAATGAACCTATTAGATTGGTTCGATTTCTTTTTGCATGGTATCCCTTGGGTATTTTTAATAATTTCTTTCGCTCGTAAATTTTTGAGAGCTTGAGAATATAAATCTGGATTACTACATTCATCTCCACCTTTTACCACGAAAAAATACAAAGAGAGATGGCTACTATTATATAGCTAAACAATGATTATGACAGCCAGTTTTTGTATTGCAGTTTCATTTCTTCAACCATATCTGGTAAGGACTGATTAGTAGCAATACTAAAAGAATCACCAAAATATTGTTTTAGACGAATGCTTATCTCATCGGCATTTAAGTCAAAACAATCATCCAAACTCTCTCCTAGTCTTTTAGGATTGGGCTGAAATTTTGGGTCAGGCTGTACAATATTGAATAGAAATTGAATTTCACGCTGATATTGATTTGCGCGCACTTTCAGATTTTCTTTTTCAATCTCACTACGCATAGGGTCTTCAGATGGAATTATCTTGATCAATACTTTGCCTACAAGAAATGTGCTTGCTGAAGAAATCAACAGCAATAGATAAATAGACCCTGGTTGGTATTTTTCAAAAACAAATAACAACCCAACAGTAAATGTTATAAATAATAGTCCATAGATTAAAACTGGGTGCATGAAGTTTCGTTGCGGTCTTAATAGACTTCTAGTGGTGAAAAGAAAATAGAAGCGCGAACTATCGCACTTCTATTTTATATATGCTTCAAGCTGCTTTTGCAGAACTATAACCAGGTTTTCCATTAATGGTTGCTGTGCCGGTAACCGTTATAGATCTTACTAAAGTATCTAAAATTGGGCACTGTGCTTCGACGGCATCCACCAACTGCTTTAATTCTTCTTCGCTAGCTGGACTTTCAATAATAGATTCAAAAGAAAGATCTTGAAAACCAGGCGGGATCCCTTTATCTGTTCCCATTCCAAATAAACCATGCAAATCTAGATTACCTTCAAGCCTTACTTTATATGACGTTAATTCAATGCCCATTGCTGAGGCTAATGCAGCATACATAATTCCTTGACAAGTACCTAAGGCAGTGAGAATTAAATCACCCGGACTTTGTGCAGCATCACCGCCGCCAAAAGCAGCAGGCTCATCTACTGGAACAGGTGGTAAATTTCGCACTTGAGATGTGCAATGGACATCGCCATCCCATGTTACTTCTGCACGATATTTCAATTGTGCAGATTTTGGATTATCTGTGATAGCTGCCGCCAAACTATCGACAGCTGTTTTTACAGTTGCTTGTGACATGTGAACTCCTCTATGGATTAACTTACATTAATCAGCATGTAGCTTGTTATATTATTTATCTCGACATGTAATTATACAACTTAGTAATAACTTACTTAAATTATATATAACTTTAATAATTATTATAAGCAATACTTACCTCTAACTCTTCTATACCCACCTCGCTCATAATGAAATTATCATAAACGAGTCTAGTGGTATTGTTAACTGTTTAGATCAAGTTTTTCCTGAAAATTCTCTTACCTCGGGAAATCAAAAGTTAAAACAGGAGACTATGCAATGGGATCAATTTGCAGAGGAGGAGCCCGGCTCAGATGTATGTTGCATTTGCTATCATGCCTTACTTAACTATCCAGATATCATCACCCCTTACTTTACAGATGATCGCCCCTGGTATGCAAATTTGTATATGAAAGCTACATTCCAAAAACTGTCACAAACAATGCGAAAATCAATAAAGTTTGACGATATAATAGTTACACAAATTAACTAAAGGCTTACACAACCGATTGAAAAGGCTCACACACCAAAGACAGAAAGTATTTCGTAGGAACTACTATAACCCTAGCTGATCTTACAGTGGCCCCCTTATTGGCACCACTATGCAAAACAAAAAGCTGTGACATTGTATGGCCAAAGAAATTAACAGAACCCTTACATAGCACTTGGGAATTAATTAAACTGGGTGCATGATATTTATAATCAATTTCGATGAAACGTTGCACTTGGCCGATACCAGCACATCAGAAGAGAAATATCATGATGAAGAATAGGCTGTACCACTTCATGATGAAAGTCTTTTATTTGAATTTTTAATTTTAGAAGGCGCACAAGCCAGTTTGATCTAGTCAACTATTTTAAATAAGCGAAACGAAAACCGAAAAACCTTTGATAACTTTGATATTCAAATAATTGCACGTTGTACCGCAATGAAGATAGACAAACTACTACTTAATTCAGAAATTGTACGCAATAAGCTAAAGGTGAATGCAACTGTTACCAATGCAAAAGATTTTTTTGGAAACACAATAAGTATTTGGTAGCTTTGATAACTATATTTGGCAATTTGTAAATGACAAACCGATTCAATATTCATGGGAAAATGCATCACAAGTTCCAATCAATACTGCAGAATCTGGCGCAGTGAGTAAAGACTTAAAGAACAGAGGCTTTAATTTTGTTGGCACCACTATCTGCTATGCTTATATGCAAGTCATTCGCATGGTTAACGATTATTCGATTGATTGTTTTCGCTATAAGATCGTTAAGAAGCTAGGTTAATATGTCTCTTACAATGTCATTAAGAGTGGTTGCTGTAATATTGATAGTTGCAGCAGCTTTACAATTCTTTTTATATAATCAGTTATTAGTTAAATCCATTGTCGTTGCGCATGTGCTTTTTCTACTCAGCATATTTAGTGATCGACATACACATCGTATCGCAGTAATCTCTTTAGGGCTTGCCATTGTTGTACCAATTAGTGCTTGGCGTATGGTTACAACAGGAAACATTACAGAAGGTTTCTTTATCTTGAACCTCTTTATCTTTTTATACATTGCTTATGTTGCTTATCAAGCTTTAAAAGTCAAATGAATAATAGAATACTTTATACGCTTTTATTACTTGCATTAGTGCTACTCGCCTTAGACTGTGGTGCAGCTTACTTTAATAAACCCAAATCTGATAAAATAAACATTATTCTTTACACAATAGAATGATGCCCTACTGAAACAGTTTACGCATACACTTAGATACCTATTACATTCCATACACTGAATAAACACTGAAAAATGCATTGCATGTATAACAGAGTTCTGGACACTACGTGCTAGAGGCGTTCCTGTGTCAGTTATCGGCCCGAAGGTAGTATGCGCTTATGATATCAATACAACTAACCGATGTGTTTAGCATGCACTATAAAAAATAAAGATTATCGCCCAACATGGTATAGTGGCAGTGATTGGAATTATAATAACTTAAGCTCTTTCACTGATTCCGTTGGCAGCTTACCAAACTCAGCAATATCATCACCCTCAACTGCTCCAGGCTCGTCTCCAGGTAGTAGCGGTTTTGGTGACGGAGGCGATGGCTGGAAGCCAGAATACTTAATCAAATTAACGACATGAACTTAGACCCTCGTCTCACTCATTTGCATGGGTGGATAAAAGAAAATCTTGGGGATATTCAATATTCACTAAGCCCTGTTTCTAGTGATGCTAGTTTTCGACGCTACTTTCGACTTACTAGCAAATATCATCAATATATTGCTGTAGACTCCCCACCCGAAAAAGAAAGTAATGATTCATTTGTTAATATCACTCATTTGCTAGAAGCTGAAGGCTTACCAGTTCCACACATACACTATAGCTCTTTAGATTTTGGCTTTTTCTTACTTAGTGACCTTGGTGATGAGCTTTTATTAAACATACTTAATGAAAATAATGCGGATGAGCTTTATAGTAAAGCTCTTAATGCCCTAACTATCATTCAACAAACACCCGCAATAAGCTTACCTCTCTATGATGAGCAACTTTTGTTACAAGAGATGGAATTATTTAGAGAATGGTACTTAACCAAACATCTTTCTCTACAACTTACTGATGGTGAAAATCTGATTTTACGTGATACCTTTAAAAGCCTAGCGAACAGCGCACTTCAACAACCGCAAGTATTTGTACATCGAGATTTTCACTCACGCAACCTAATGAAAATTGAAGGCAAGCACCCCGGAATAATTGACTATCAAGATGCTGTACTTGGCCCAATCACCTATGATCTAGTCTCTTTATTACGTGATTGTTATATTAAGTGGCCAAGTGAGAAAGTTATGGAATTCACTCTAAGCTTCTTTAAGAACATTACTGATACTGGAGCAGTCAGCAACCTACAAGAAAAAACATTCATAAAATGGTTTGATCTAATGGGTATTCAGCGACATCTCAAAGCGATAGGTATATTTTCACGTTTAAATATTCGCGACCAGAAGCCAAACTACCTAGATGACATACCCCGCACTTTAGCTTATATAGAATCGGTTGCAGACAATTATCCTGAAACACTTAAGTTGTATGAGTTCATAAAAAATAAAGTTAATATTTAATAAATATGAAATGCATGTTACTTGCGGCGGGCCTAGGCGAACGTCTACGCCCTATTACAGATAAAATTCCTAAACCTCTCATTGAGGTCGCAGGAAAACCTCTCATTGAATATCATTTAGAGAACCTAAAGTCTGCTGGTTTTAAAGAAATTATTATTAATCTCTCACATTTAGGTGAAATGATAGAAGAGCACCTTGGTGACGGTTCTCGATTTAATCTAGCCATTCAATATTCTCACGAAGGCGAAAAACCATTGGAAACCGCAGGTGGCATTATTCATGCCTTACCATTATTAGGTAATAGGCCTTTTTTGGTTCTCAATGCAGATATCTGGTGCAATCACTCGCTGTCATTTGCACACCTATCAGAGGATAAGCTTGCGCATTTAGTATTGGTTGATAACCCTAAGCACAACCCAGATGGCGACTTTGCTTATGAATTTGGAAAAATTTATAACACAGGCAAAAATCACCTTACATTTAGTGGCATGGGTATTTATAAACCTAAACTATTTAAAGACTTTGTCGCAGAAAAACTTGCTTTAGCGCCAATTTTACGCTCCGCGATAGATAAAGAACTCGTGAGTGCAGAATATTTTACTGGCCAGTGGTTCGACATAGGAACACAAGAACGATTGGAAATAACCGAAAACTATGTATCAAAAATTTATTAGCCTTTAGTCAATAAAATATTTACTTTAATAACCGACATATTTATACCAAAACTTTCCAATATATTCATGCATGGCAATTCTTGATTGCTTTAGAGCACTAGCATTAGGAATATATTCTTTCAACTCTGAAGTTGCTGTATTACGTTTATAGAAAACAGTCGGAGCTGGAATTGGATTAAGCCCTACATCCTCAAAGCACCACATTGCTCTTGGCATATGATAAGCGTGAGTAACTAACAATACTTTATTAATAGAGTTTTCTTTCAGTGTTCTCTTAGTGAACATTGCATTTTCAAAAGTAGTTTTACTTTTTCCTTCCAACCATTTGGTTTGTACGCCAAAATCTATTTCAAGCGCTTTTTTCATTAACGAAGCTTCAGACTGTCTTTCGCCATTCACACTACCACCTGAAACTATTATAGGAAGCTGATGTACTTTTGAAAGCCGTGAAGCATATCGTAAGCGCTCTAATGTGGCTGCATTTACGGTATCTAGATTTGTGTATTCGCGCGCTATAGGAATACGTCCACTAGATAGCACGACAATTGCCTGTGTTTCTGCAGGCACTTCTTTTAGCACATCATATTGATATTGCAAGGGATCTAACAATTTGTGCGCAATAAATGGAGTGCTGGCGAAATAAAGTAATACTGTAGATAACAGAATAACGAAGGCAGCGGTTTTACGTAGATGCATTAGCCAGAAAAGTAAGCCAATTGCCAATAAGCCAATAAGCCCGGAAGGAGGAAGTAAAAAGTCACAAACTAAACGTAATGTTTCAGAATTCATTATTTAAGTTTAACTTAGTGCATGCTGTGCTTGAAGGTCGGCGTGATAAGAAGAACGCACTAATGGGCCACTGGCTACATGCTTAAAACCTAACTCATTACCTATATTTTTCAAAGCCTCAAACTCTTTAGGATCCAGGTAACGATGCACGGATAAATGATGTACACTAGGCTGCAAGTATTGCCCTAAAGTCAGCAGATCTACATTGTTTGATCGCAGGTCTTTCATTACTTCAACCACCTCATTAATCTCTTCGCCCAAACCCAACATTAATCCAGATTTAGTGGGCACATGTACAATTTGTTGCTTATGTTTCTTAAGTAGTTGTAATGAATGTTGGTAATCTGCTCCAGGCCTAGCCGCTGGATATAATCGCGGCACCGTTTCTAAATTATGATTAAACACATCTGCAGGAAATTGGCTCAGAATATTAAGAGCCTTGTCCTCCCGACCCCGAAAATCAGGCACTAGAACTTCGACTTTTACATCACTACATTGTTCACGAATTTTCTGAATGCAATTAACAAAATGACCCGCACCACCATCTCTTAAATCATCACGATCAACCGAGGTAATCACAGCATAATGCAAACCTAGTTTTAATATTGTTTCTGCTAAAGCTGTAGGTTCATTCTCATCTAGAGACAAAGGCCTGCCATGTGCAACATCACAAAATGAACAGCGTCGTGTACAAACATCACCCATAATCATAAAGGTTGCTGTTCCACCACTAAAACATTCGGTTAAATTAGGACAAGAAGCTTCTTCGCATACGGTGTGTAATTTCTGTTTGCGCAATAAACTCTTTAACTCTCGCACCTTAGGTGTAGTAGGTGCTTTAACACGCAACCATTTAGGCTTCGGTATTCTCGAATCAGTAATTTCATCTATGGCTTTGAACGTTAACGGAATCTTAGTTACTTTTTCACGACCCCTCTGCTTAACACCAAGTTTAGCCACATGTGACTTTGCTTGTGATGGTTTTGGGCTCTTAGATGTCATGAATACTAATTTTGTTAGCTTTATACTCTAAATGTTCGCAAAGCTTGAATGTCAACTTTTCAGAAACTACTTGTAAGCTTTCAGCTACCCCATGGTCTTTAAGTTGCGTGATCGACAAACCAGGAATACCACAGGGATTAATCAACGAAAACGGTGCTGTGTCCATATCAACATTTAGTGCAACTCCATGATAACTACAGCCACTATGCACGCGTAGACCAAGTGATGCAATTTTTGCCTCATTCACATATACACCATGCGCATCAGCACGAGCCTTAGAATCAATATCATAACTATTTAGCAGATCTATAACAGACTGCTCAATAAGCTGCACTAGATGTTTCACACCAATGGGCTTGCGCTTCAAATCTACTAGCATATAGATAATCACCTGCCCAGGTCCATGATAAGTCACCTGACCCCCACGATCCGTTTGCACGATTGGAATATCGGTTTGACGAAGCATATGCTGCTGATCAGCATTTGCACCAAAGGTAAATACTGCAGGATGCTGCAAACACCAAAATTCGTCGACTGAAGTTGAAGTTCGTTGCGTGGTGAAATCACGCATTCTTTTGAATACAGAATTGTATTCTTGCGTTCCTAAGTTTCGCACATACAGTTCACACACCTATAGAAACTCTAATATATTTTTAAAGCGCCATTATGACCCATTCACTGGCCGACAGTTCAATATAAATACCATCCAAGTGCTCTTGGCTAGTAGCGTTTACTACTACAGTTATACTGCAATAATTCTTTTTCTTACTCTCAACTTCAGTGAGTGTAGTATCTTCAAAATCCTCAAGATGCTTCTTGAGGATTTCTATTACCGCTTGATGAAAGCCATGGTGGTTCTTTCCCATAATCTTGATTGGGAACTCGCATGGAAAAACTAATAACGGTTCGTCGTCTGACATAGATGAATAGGAATGTATTGAATTTCTACATCTTACGTTGTTGATATAAATTAAACGTTTTTCGCCACATTTCACCTGGCTTTCCATCAGCAACAATTTTTTGATCTATTTTTGTCGCCGCTAATACTTCTTTTGTTGAACTTGTAATCCATAGTTCATCTGACGAGTATAGCCAATCTTTGGGAATGCGTTGTTGTTTGCATTCAATACCTAGCTCATCTAACAACTCTATAACATAATCTCGTGTTATGCCTGGCAGAATTAAATTGTCTTTAGGATGCGTATAGACAATACCCTCACGCACCAAAAATAAATTACTTGCAGAACCCTCTAACGCATGACCATCGCGAATCATAATCGCTTCAATTGCAGAAGCCTCTGTGGCTTCTTGTTTAGCGAGTATATTAGCTAACAAACTAATTACTTTAATATCACAGCGTTGCCAGCGAATATCATCACTGGAAACAAGCTTCACACCATTTTCTAAATGCTCACTCGGTACAACAGGGAGCGGATTGGCCATTGCAAACACTGTTGCTTGCGTCACTTTAGGGAATGCATGGTCTCGCGGTGCAACACCACGAGTAACTTGAATATATATAGCTAGATCATCAGCCTCTGACTGCTGTATTAAAGTATCAATTATTGTTTGCCATTCAATTTTATCATATGGGCTTTGAACTTGAATTTCACTCATACTGCGCTGCAAACGTTCTAAATGCTGGGGCAAATAAAAAGCATTTTTTTTATACACAGGTATTAACTCATAAACACCATCTCCATAAATAAAACCGCGGTCTAAAACGGAAACACGACACTCCTCTAGCGGAAGATATTCTCCATTTAAAAATGCAGGGATAGATGCCATAAAAGTTATGACTTAAAAGAAAAGTTTTACAAAGAAATCTACAATACGTCGCCACAAGCCGCCTTCGGAATTGGACTGTAAAGCAACCAAGGGTTGCTCTAAATAATCATCTCCCTTGAGAGTAACTATAACTACACCAACCTGATCACCTTGCTCGACCGGTGCGATGATTTCTGCATTGATACTCATATCTGCTTTTAAGTCTTCGTATCTTCCTCTAGGAATGGTTACAAACAAATCTTTATCCAACCCAAGCTGAATCGACTTTGATTCACCTTTCCACATACGCTGTTGAGCCAACACTTCCCCTGCTTTATATAATTTATGTGACTCATAATATCTAAAACCATAGTTAAGCAACGCCTGGGTGTTCGCTGTACGTGCTTTATCGCTGCCAGTTCCCATTACCGCAGAAATTAAACGCATACCATTTTTCACTGCAGAGGCTGCAAGACAATAACCAGCAGCAGCAGTATATCCAGTTTTAATACCATCTACTGAACTATCACGCCAAAGTAAGCGATTGCGGTTAAATTGCTTAATGCCATTGAAGGTGTATTCTTTCTGGGAATAGCGTTTATATTCTTCGGGAAATTCGCTAATCATTGTGCGTGACAATAATGCGACATCGTATGCAGTGGTGTAGTGATCAGTATCAGGCAAGCCGGTTGCATTAACAAAATGCGAGTCTTGCATACCAATTCGTTTTGCTTGTGCATTCATCACATCGGAAAATGCTTTTTCGGTTCCTGCAACATGCTCGGCTAATGCGATACTCGCATCATTCCCAGACTGAATTATTAATCCTAGCAATAAGTCTTCTAAAAGAATTTTGTTTCCCACCTCAATAAACATTCTTGAGCCAATACTGCGCCAAGCTTTTTCACTTATCTCAACCTGGTCAGCTAGTTTGATATCTCCAGCCTCTAGAGATTTATATACCACATAGGCAGTCATAATTTTTGTAATACTCGCGGGATCAACACGCATATTAGAATTGTGGTCAACCAATACTGCACCACTACCAAAATCCATCAATACGTAACTACTGGCATCGAAATTAGGTGGCGCAGGCACTGGCAATGCTTCAGCACTCATCACTGTATTTGTTACAAGCATCAATGCCAGTACTGTGACAAATTTTAAACTTTTGCTTCTATATTTCGCCAATGTCTCCACAAATGCTCCTTAATAAATTATTCAATCACCACTCGGTGATCACTCATACCCATGGCGTTTAATTCTGTAACTGCATCATCTGCTAATTGCACGGATGCTAAAGGTCCGATACGAACACGGTGCAACTGTTTAGAATTTTTCACTACCGAAGAGATAATCACTTCACCCAAGTTAAGCCCGCTAAGTTGGTTTTTTAGTTGATCTGCATTCTCTCGCTCACTAAAAGAGCCCACTTGCACAAAAACTTGAGGCCCCTGAGTGGAGACAGTAATTGTTGGATCATCAACATAAACAGCTTGTTTCTCTGTAATATTTACTGACTCAGTATTCATATTTACGTCGCCACCATCACCAACAATTAATTTTTGTGTGCGCCGATAGTTGCGCGGATCTAAAGCACGCACTTCTACTAAACCCGTTCCTTCCCTAACAATATCTAGCTTAGTCGCTGCCGTATATGACAAGTCAATGATTCTATTACCATGAAATGGACCACGGTCATTAACACGCAGTACAACTTGTTTGCCATTTTTTAAATTAGTTACTTGAACATATGTCGGTAATGGCAATTGTGTATGCGCAGCTGTCATGCTGTACATATTATAGGGCTCTCCACTTGATGTACGTTTACCATGAAATTTTTTACCGTACCAAGATGCAATACCTCGCTGCACAAAACCCTGACTACTTGGCAACGTATGGTAAGTTTTCCCAAATACAACGTATGAGCTGGGATTACCATACTTGCTAAGCGGTTCTATTTTTGGCACTTGGTCTGCTGGCAACTGCGTCTTGGGACGATCCACAACAGGCGGCGGCCCATCTGATTCCGAGGGGCGCATGGAAGAGCACGCACTGAGAACAAACAAAACCAAAATCCATAAAGCTAGATAATGGGTGTACTTAATGAGATTAATTTTGAACAACGTAGTCTTTAATGTCTTTTTTAATTTGCTGGCTTAATTGATAAACTGCCATAGCATACATATGACTATGATTATAGCGAGTAATGACGTAAAAATTATTAAATCCTAGCCAATACTCATCTGAGTTATTATTTTTAAACTCAAGCAGCGCAACGGCTTGCTTTACATCTTCGTTATAATCAGATGTCACATCATATTGAGGCAACTCAGATACCGATGCAACCGGCTTAATCCCTTTTTCCAGCAACGCTTTAAAATTTTTACCGTGCACTTTTGCCGGCACAGTAATGATTTCATCCTCCTTCCATCCATGATGCTTGAAGTAATTTGCCACACTACCAATTACATCTTCATTACTACCCCAAAGATCACGCGTACCATTATCATCAAAATCAACTGCATAACGTCGATAACTACTAGAAATAAACTGACTTTTACCCATCGCACCTGCATAAGAACCTTTTATAGTTAAAGGATCAAAATCTTCTTCTTGTGCTAACAAAAGAAAATGCTCTAGCTCATTACGAAAAAAGTTCTGTCTAGGCGGATAATCGAATCCGAGTGTTACCAGTGAATCAAGCACCGGGTATTTCCCTTTGTAACGTCCATAAAAAGTCTCAACACCAACTATGGCGACCACGATTTCTGGCGGCACTCCATATTCCCGCTCCGCTGCTGCAAGAATCGGTGCGTTTTCGCTCCAAAAAATAAGTCCATCTTGAACGCGTTTATCGGTGATAAAAATCTTTCGGTATTCCTCCCAATTTTTTTTCTTTTCGGCGGGTCGCTGTATCGCTTCCAATACTTTTTTTTGTGTGGTGACCCTTTTAAACAAGGTGTCTAAAGACTCTTTTGAGTATTTACTTTTTGAAGAGAAATCATCAATAAATTTCTTTACCTCCACCCTGCTTAGATAATCGTTATTGGCAATACTGTCTTCAATACTAGAAAAAAATAAAACAGCAACTAAAACAAAATATTTATACATAAAATTAGAGGGATAAAAATTTACGATGCGAGTGTATAGACATTAAAATTCCAAACGCAGCTAATATTGTAACTGCTGATGTACCACCATAACTAATTAATGGTAACGGCACTCCTACGACTGGAAGCAATCCACTCACCATACCGATGTTGACTAAAAAATACGCAAAAAAAGATAAACTAAAACTTCCCGCCAATAATCTAGAATAAGTGTCTTGTGCACGTGCCGCTATCGTTAAACCTCGTATTACGATAAACCCATAAGCAAATAATAATAAGACCACGCCAAAAAAACCAAATTCTTCACTAAACACTGCAAATATGAAATCTGTAGACCTTTCTGGAATAAAATCTAATTGTGATTGGGTGCCATTCAACCAGCCTTTACCGTATATACCACCAGAACCGATCGCTATCTTGGACTGTATAATATGGTAACCAGCTCCAAGCGGATCACTCTCGGGGTTTAACATTGTAAGAATGCGTTGTCGCTGGTAATCATGAAGATAAAACCAAAATACCGGCATCGATGCCATGACTATACCGCCGAATACAGCAAGTAGCCGCCAAGTGATACCTGCAAGGAAAATCACACAAATTCCACCAAAAGTAATTAGTAATGCGGTACCCAAATCGGGTTGACGTAATACTAAACCTACCGGAATCACAATCATCAGTAGTGCAATAAATATCTGCATTATTGTTGGCGGAATTGGCTTATCGCTGTAATACCACGCCATCATCATCGGTAGGATAATTTTCAACAGTTCTGAAGGCTGAAAACGCATGATGCCTAAATCGATCCAGCGTTGTGCACCTTTGCCACTGTAGCCAATAACCAACACCACTAATAATAAAGCGATACTCATCAAATATAGCCATGGTGACCAACGCGCTAATTCTTTCGCAGGTATTTGTGCTAAAAAAAATAACGCAGCAAACCCAATTCCAAAGCGAATCGACTGTCTTGTAATCGCCGCCATTTCACCACTAGTAGCACTATATAAAACCACTAAACCAATACTGCAAAGTAGTAATAGAGAGACAAATAGAGTTGGATCAATATTAAATAAATTCCGTTCTTCTCTAATTGGCGAGGTTACCAAAGAATCTTTTATTGAATAGATGCTTGCCATTAATTTCTACTTTTTTTATTGTGCCGATGCATTTGCGAGTACCGCAGACGTTTTATTCCCGGCACTATAATTAGCACCGTAAATTGCAACTAACTCTTCTTTACTTAGCAAATAATGATCCATCACGACTCTGGCAACAGGAGCAGCTGATTTACTTCCGCCACCCCCATTCTCAACAATTACCGCAATCGCTATCCTTGGATCGTCTGCGGGCGCAAACGCAATAAATAGCCCATGATCACGCAATTTTTCGCTTACGTTTTCTTCTTCATACTCTTCATCTTCAGCTAAACCAAACACTTGTGCTGTACCTGTTTTTCCAGCAATTTTATATTTTGCATCTTTGCCAATTCTAAATGCTGTGCCATTAGGCTTATGTGCAACATCGATCATGGCAGATATCACTTGATCCCAATATAAATCGTTTTCAACATATACCGTTGGCATTGCAGAAGCGCTAGCAAGTTTTTCTAATTGACCTTGTTTACGTGTTGCACGTAAAAATCTTGGGCGCATACCCCGGCCACGCATCGCAATTGCACTGGTTGCTGTAGCAAGTTGCAAAGGTGTAGCTAACATATAACCCTGACCAATGCCGGTAATTACGGTTTCACCTGGATACCACGGTTGGCCATAAACCGCTTTCTTCCATTGCGCTGAAGGTATTAGACCTTTTGCTTCCCCCCATGTATCTAACCCAGTTCGAGAGCCCAAATTAAAATGATTTAAAAATTCTGACATTTTATCTATACCAAGCTTAGTCGCTAGGGTATAAAAATACACATCGCAAGATTGGATAATGGCTTTATACATGTCGACTTTGCCATGGCCACCTTTTTTCCAATCGCGATACTTTCGTTTATGTCCCGGTAGCTTATAAAATGGTCCTGCATAAATTGTTTCACCCGCCCAGGTTGCACCATAATGCAATCCAGCTAATGCAATCATCGGTTTAATCACCGAACCCGGAGGATATTGGCCGCGGAGCGCACGATTAAATAAAGGACGATCATCATTATCGCGCAGCATTGTGAACTGCTTACTACTAATACCATTAACAAAAAGATTTGGATCAAAGGTTGGTGTACTTACAAATACCAAAACCTCTCCGGTCACAGGATCCATTGCTACTACTGATCCATTACGCTCACCCATGCTGTCTTGTGCAATTTTTTGTAAACGCGAATCTATCGATAGTACTAAATCTGCACCTGACTGCGGTGGTACTTTTTCTAACACCCGCAACTTGCGGCCTTGCGCATTAATTTCAATATGCTGGTACCCCACCTCACCGTGCAGCATATCTTCATAAAATTTTTCTACCCCCACTTTTCCGATATGAGTAGTTCCTCTATACTTTTGCTTATCTACTTTCTGAGCTTCCTCCGCGTTAATGCGCCCCACATAACCTAGTGCATGCGTGTTCATTCCAGAAAATGGATAAAACCGATTTGCACGTGCAGTAATTTCAACACCCGGGAAACGGTGACGATTTACAGAAAACTTAGCGACTTCATTTTCATTTAAATTTAATTTTAAAGGTATTGTTTCGAAAGACTGCTTGTG
>Ga0255057_10000019_pt1 | contig 83504 bp, 83 predicted proteins | sample Cases_109_6_MG_FD_189022 | JGI IMG/M metagenome (GOLD analysis project Ga0255057, IMG submission 189022) | Seawater microbial communities from Amundsen Gulf, Northwest Territories, Canada - Cases_109_6 | ecosystem: Environmental > Aquatic > Marine > Gulf | place: Canada: Northwest Territories... | reverse complement strand
GATGGCGGAGAGGTGGCAGGGGGACCGGAATCTGTGGCTCTCGCCGCGGGCTTCGCGGCGGCGCTGGTGGCGGGTGTGGCAGCGATACGTTTGTTCGTCCGGATGCTGGAGGCCGGAGCGTTCCACCGGTTTGCCTGGTACTGCTGGGGCGCCGGTACGGCGTACCTCGTAGCGGCTGTCTTCTGGCCCGGTCTCAGGTAAGCGATGGGTCAACCAGGCATGTTGTTGAATCGGCCGACGACCTTCGAAGGGGCGCATTCGCATTCGGCGCCCGCCCTGGATCTATCACTTGTGGTAACGACCCGATGAGCAGGAGAACGACGACGGACTGGGACGGGCACCCGCTCGCGGATCTGCGGAAACGCTGGGATCGCGAGTCGGTGTTTCTGTATGGCAAGATCGACTCCACCAACCAAGCGGCGCGCGACCTGGCAGAGGACGGCGCTCCAGCCGGTAGCGTGGTTTTGTGCCGCGAGCAGACAGCCGGTCACGGCCGGGCCGGACATGCCTGGTACTCGCCCAAAGATTCGGGACTCTATCTCAGCTTGATCCTCCGCCCGGACGATCTGTCGCACCCGGCCATGATCACCATCCTTGCCGGGCTGGGTGTGGTAGAGCGGCTGGACTCCGGCTTCAGCGGCTTATCGCCCGGTCTCAAATGGCCGAACGACCTGATCGCCGATGACCTGAAGCTGGGAGGGGTGCTGGCGGAGGCGTCGTGGTCGGAGTCACGTACCCGGTACCTCGTCGTGGGAGTCGGCATCAACGCTCGACCCATCGGCCGGACGGCCCCGGCCGATGTGAAGCGGGTAGCCACGGCTCTCGACACCGTACTGGACAGCAGGGTCCAGCTTGCTGATGTGGCCGATGCCGTGATCGCCGGCATCGAAAGCCGGCTGCTCCGGGCGCCGCGCTCCCTCGATGGGGTCCTCCTGGAAGAAGTGGACCGGTACGACTGGCTGCGAGATCGGCGTGCCAGGCTGACGCTTCCGGGTGACGAGACCAGGCAGTCAGGCACCTGTGTGGGCATCGCGCCCGACGGAGCCCTTCTGTTCCGTCCCGATCGAGGCGCTCTTCGCCGCGTGACGGACGGTGTCGTGGACCCATGGGCCTGACCCGGACTCGCGAGAGCGAGGAGGCGAAATGATCCTGGCGGTAGACGTTGGTAACACGGAGACCCTGCTCGGCTTGTACTCGGGTGCTGACGTCCAGCGGAGCTGGCGCATCAGCACGCAGCGCCATCCCACGGGAGACGAAATGGCGCTGATGCTCAGCGCGCTGCTGTCGGTGGAGATTCGGGAGCTCGAGTCGATCGAGCGGGCCGTGATCGCCTCAGTGGTCCCGGCGATCGATCGATCCTGGGACGAGGCGTTCGAGGCGCTCGGTATTTCGAGTCGCCGGGTCGACGCCTCGACGCCATTGCCCGTGACGCTCGACGTGGATGAGCCGGCATCCGTAGGCGCCGACCGGATCGCGAACACTCTCGGAACCCGGTGCCTCTATGGTCGCAACACGATCGTCGTGGATCTGGGCACGGCCACCACTTTCGATTGTATCACGGCTGACGGCGTCTTTCTGGGAGGGGTGATCGCTCCAGGACCGCGCGCCGGGATCGATCGCTTGCACCAGTTTACTTCGAAGCTGCCGTCTGTCGAGATCCGTCTTCCCGAGAAGGTGATTGGGCGTCGAACCGTCACGTGCCTCGAGTCCGGGGTCTTCTTCTCGATCGTGGACGGTATCGATGGCATCGTACGGAGAATCCTGGAGGAGTGGGCTCCGGACAATCCGCTGGTGGTCGCGACGGGAGGACTGGCCGAGGTTATCGCCCCACACTGCCACACGGTCGAGTTGGTGAATCCGTATCTCACACTCCACGGGCTGATCTGCGCGGACGAATACCTCGAGGGCGAGGAGAGCTCCCAGTGATTCGCGGCAGTTTCCGGAGCTGTGTCGGCTGCGGGGCGGTCGCTGTTCTCCTTCTGTTGGTTCCGGCCGATTCCGGAGCCCAGGAGCCGGGCCCTATCCTAGGCTTCTCGACGGAGGGCTCCGTGGCCCAGTTCGACTTCGAGGAGCAGCTGATCCGAACGATCGATCCCGACTCGGTCGGCCGGTGGGCCCGGACGCTTGCTGCTCGCCCGCACGTGGCGGGCACATCGGCCCAGGTCGCCACGCGAGACTCGGTTATCGCATGGCACCGGGCTGCCGGGCTCGACGCGCGCTACGACTCGCTCGTCCTTTACATGCCTTATCCGCTGCACACTTCGCTCGAGCGGACGTATCCCGAGCCCAGGATGATCGAGCTGATAGAGCCGCCGATCGCGGTGGATCTCGCGACTCAGCAGGAAGCGGTTCCCGTATTCAACGCCTACAGCGGATCGGGCGTGGCTGAGGCCGAGGTGGTGTTCGCGGGTTATGGGCTGCCCGCCGACTATCGGACTCTAGATTCGGCCGGCGTATCCGTCTCCGGCAAGATCGTCCTTGCCCGCTACGGTCGTTCGTACCGCGGCGTCAAGGCGCGAGAGGCCGAGGCGAGGGGCGCGGTGGGCCTGCTTTTTTACTCGGACCCGGAGAGTGATGGTTTCGTGCGGGGCGAGGTATACCCGGAAGGGCCGATGCGTCCGGCGCGGGGAGTTCAGAGAGGTAGCGTTCTGAATTCGACGGGAGATCCGTCCACGCCGGAGGGTCCGTCGCTCTCCGGTGCGGCGAGGGTGCCGGAGGACCAGATGAAGGGGGTCTCCCGCATCCCGGTGCTCCCGATCGGTTACGGTGCTGCTGCGCAGCTTCTTGAGCCTCTCGGCGGCCCCACGGCGCCGGAGACCTGGCAGGGAGGACTCGATCTGATTTATCGATTCGGCCCGGGTCCGACGCGGACCCGGCTGGAGGTGCGGACGGAAACCGGAGCCGAAGCGTATCACCCGGCGTACAACACGGTCGCCGTTATCGAGGGAGCGGTTTGGCCCGATGAGTGGGTCGTGATCGGTGCTCACAGGGACTCGTGGAGCCCCGGCGCGATCGACAACGTGAGCGGGACCTCAAGCGTGGTAGAGGTCGCAAGGGCGTTCGGAGCCCTGGCGGCGATGGGCTTGCGGCCGCGGCGGACCCTGGTCTTCGCCACGTGGGATGCCGAGGAATGGGGGATCGTGGGCTCGATCGAGTGGGTAGAGGAGCACGCGGAACAGCTGCGTTCCTCGGTCGTGGCCTACGTCAACCAGGACGCTCCGGTGTCCGGCTCCTCGTTCGGAGCGGCTGCGTCCCCGGAGCTCAAGTCACTGGCCCGGACAGCCCCGCGGCGAGTGGCTGAGCCCACGAGGGACGGTACGGTTTACGACGCCTGGCAGACCCGGGTATCTGAAGGCCTGGCGGACGACTCGGTCCCGGAGGATCTCCCGGTCGGGGACCTAGGTGGCGGGTCGGATCACAAGGGGTTCTATCAGCATCTGGGAATCCCCGCCTTGGGCTTCGGATTTGGCGGACGTGGTGGAGTTTATCACTCCATGTACGACACACCGCGGTGGATGCAGGAATTCGGCGACCCGGGATATGTCTATCACGCTGCCACCGCGCGGGTGGCAGCGGTGATCGTCGCACGACTGGCGAACGCCGAGATCCTGCCGTACGACCACGTGGAGCTGGCGAGGATTGTGCGAGAGCGAGCGTCTCAGCTCGAGACCGAGGTTACCGCGGCACTGGACGCGGCGATGGCAACCGAGCACGCCATAGGCCATGCCTCGCAGGACGCGGTAGTCGACTCTCCGGTCACGGCAGCCGTGCGCGGATCGCTCGGACTGCTTCGGCAGTCGCTCGACGCGCTGGAGGCCGAGGCTGGGGCTTTCGCGCTCAGGCGGGATTCGGTACTTGCGAAGGGAAGGATTGACCCTGCCACGGCGCGTCAGGTGAACGAGTTGGTTCGGGGTGCGAGTCAGTCTCTCACGAGCGACGTGGGTCTGCCGGGGGAGGAGTGGAGTCGCCAGCTTCTGTTCGCGTCGGATCCGGCGAACGGATATGCGACCTTGCCGCTTCCGGCCGTGCGCCTGTCGCTGCGTGGCGGAGACCTGTCCGCCACGAGCGGACGGATCGACGAGCTCGCGAGGCACCTCAAGAAAGCAAGCGATCATCTGGCCGCGGCACGCGCGGTGCTCGAGGCGAAGGGGAACTGATCGACCTGGTTGCCGACAGCCCGTGTCCCGTCCTTACTTGACCCGCCGCAGCTTCTCGCGGACCTTGTCGGCGTCTTTCGGACTGACGACCCGCAGAATGAAGTAGCCCACCAGGAACACGAGTCCCACCTTCAGCGCGATGGAAAGCAGTGGCATCAGCAATCCAAACAACAGGCCGAACACCGCCATCCCGACGAAGCCCAGTATGAGCAGGGTCACGATCGCCTTTATCATGATATGTCCTCCGATTCCATTCGCCGCCGGTGCGACCGGTCCACCCGGTGCCACGAGCCGCGTGTCGCCGCTTCACGCCCGATACTACGTTCGCCTCCCGTCCAGGGTTTCACGGCCACCCGTTGAGTTACATCCAATTTGAGGGCAAGCGTTGCACGCCGGAGTGAGCCGCCGTTCTGGCAGTCGTCCGCCAGCCTGGCAGACGCGGAGACCCTGGCCGTCACGACGGCAGGCAAGTGCACCGGAAACAGCCCTGAAATGGACGTTTCCGACTGGCACGGAGTCTGCATTCTGCACGATCCGGACATACGGCTTGACCGAGGCCTCGTGCCTCTTATCTTGGGGACGCTGCTGGCACTCAGAAACGGAGAGTGCTAACAGCGACGGTCTGGCAAACGACGCAGTTCAACCGATAAGCGGAAGCATCAGGAGGAGCGGAAATGGCGAGTGTGAAAATCAAGCCCCTGGCCGACCGGGTGGTCGTCGAGGCTCTCGAGGAGACGGAGGAGATGCGCGGAGGTCTGTACATCCCCGATACGGCGAAGGAGAAGCCGCAGCAGGGCACGGTCGTCGCGGTCGGGCCGGGCCGGCGCAGCGACCAGGGCGAATTGATCGAGGTCGAGATCAGCAAGGGCGACCTGATCCTGTATGGCAAGTACTCTGGCACCGAGGTGACGGTCGACGGCACGGAGTACCTCATCATCCGTGAGTCGGACGTCCTGGCGGTTCTCGGTTGAATCGGTAATGAACGATGCGATCAGGCTTTCTGATCGATCCGCATAAGAGAGGAGTCCAAGCAAGATGGCCAAGGAACTCGAATTCAACACCGAAGCACGGACGCGTCTGAAGAAGGGCGTCGACAAGCTGGCAGCAGCCGTGAGGGTGACGCTCGGCCCCAAGGGCCGGAATGTCATCATAGAGAAGAAGTTCGGCAGCCCCACGGTCACCAAGGACGGTGTCACGGTGGCCAAAGAGGTCGAGCTGGATGATCCGGTCGAGGATCTCGGCGCGAAGATGGTGAAGGAAGTCGCCACCAGGACCTCCGACAACGCCGGTGACGGTACCACGACGGCCACGGTTCTCGCCCAGGCGATTTACACCGAGGGCCTCAAGAGCGTCACGGCTGGCGTGAACCCGATGGCGCTGAAGCGGGGCATCGATTCCGCGGTGGAGAAGGTCGTCGAGGAGCTCGTTGGCATGTCGGTGGAGACGAAGGGCAAGAAGGAGATCGCCCAGATCGCCACGATCTCGGCCAACAGCGACTCGGTGATCGGTGACCTCATCGCCGATGCAATGGAGAAGGTGGGCAAGGACGGCGTCATCACGGTCGAGGAGGCGAAGGGCCTCGAAACGACGCTCGAGACCGTGGACGGCATGCAGTTCGACCGCGGCTATCTGTCGCCGTACTTCGTCACGGATCCGGACAAAATGGAGGCCCTGCTCGAGGATCCGCTCATTCTGATCCACGACAAGAAGATATCCTCGATGAAGGACCTCCTTCCGGTGCTTGAGAAGGTGGCCCAGATGGGCAAGCCTCTCATGATCATCTCCGAGGATGTCGAGGGTGAGGCGCTCGCCACTCTGGTGGTGAACAAGCTGCGTGGCACGCTCAAGGTCGTCGCCGTAAAGGCGCCCGGCTTCGGCGATCGCCGGAAGCAGATGCTGCAGGACATCGCGATCCTCACGGGTGGCCAGGTAGTCAGCGAGGAACTCGGCTTCAAGCTGGAGAACGCGGTCGTGAGCGATCTCGGCACCGCGAAGCGCGTCATAATCGAGAAGGACGACACGACGATCATTGACGGCGGAGGTGAAACGGACAAGATCAAGGGCCGGATCAACGAGATCCGCGTCGCGATCGACAAGTCCACGTCCGACTATGATCAGGAGAAGCTGCAGGAGCGGCTGGCCAAGCTGGCCGGTGGCGTCGCGGTGATCCAGGTCGGTGCGGCGACCGAGACCGAGATGAAGGAGAAGAAGGCTCGTGTCGAGGACGCCCTGCATGCAACGCGTGCGGCCGTCGAGGAGGGCATCGTCCCGGGCGGCGGCGTCGCGCTGCTGTGGACCCAGAAGATGCTGGGCGAGATCAAGAGCAAGGACCCCGACCAGCAGATCGGCGTGCAGATCGTGCGTCGCGCCCTGGAGGAGCCGCTCCGCCAGATCGCGGAGAACGCGGGTGCCGAGGGCTCGATCGTCGTCGAGCGCGTCCGGGAGAAGAACTCGCTCAACTGGGGCTACAACGCAGCGACCGACAAGTACGAGGATCTGGTGAAGAACGGCGTCATCGATCCCACCAAGGTCACGCGCGCGGCTCTCCAGAACGCTGCGTCGATCTCGGGCCTTCTCCTCACGACGGAGTGTGTCGTGGTGGATAAGCCGGAGCACGAAGCTGCCATGCCGGGGATGCCGGGTGGCGACATGGGCGGCATGTACTAGTCGTTCCGTGTCCGCGCGCTCGGATCGAACGAGGGCGTACAACGGAGGACGGCCCGGTCTCAGGATCGGGCCGTTTTCGTTATGTGAGATTTCCGTTATCGGTAGAAGCCCGGCCCACGATTCCCCGAGTCGTCTTCGGCATCCAGTCGACACAGCCGCAGGTGCCAACCCAGGACCGCTCCCCCTACGACGGCCGCTCCGACGACGAGCTCTCGCGTGAGGTAGTTTCCAGCGAGCAGCGTAGTCGATGCTCTGGATGCGGTGAGCCATGCGAGCACGCCGATCACGAGACCCGCCGCGGCTCCCGTCCTCACATTCCACCGGATATGAAACAGGTTGGCGACTCCGGCAGCGAGGACACCGACGACCGCGAATAGCGTGAAGTGGATCGCCGTGAACACAAGGAGGTGTCCCCCTGCGGAGGAGCCGCCCAGTGTCTCCAGGACACCGCCCTTCTCCAGGACGAGACCGGCTCCCTCGAGTACGGAATGAGCGAGCAGGAGAGGCGTAGTGAAAGGAGCCGATCGCAGGAGATCCACGACGAAAAAGAACAAGGCGACGGCCATTCCCGCCATGATACCCGCCTGTACACCCCATCTGCCGCGGGTGCGGAGTCTCACGAGCCGCCTCATGTCGAAGGGAGACTGCCTGTCCTTGTGCCGGTTGGTGCCGCACAAGGTGTATCCGATACCTGCGCCCGTCAACGCGCCCGGCGCTCCGCAGCCACTCGATTGCTCAGGTCGATGCCTTCAGCAGGAGTCGCGCAGGAACCGCCCGTCAAGGGCAGAAACGGGAACGCGTGGCATTAGGGATCCACATCTTCCGTGCTCAGGTAGCGGGTTCTGCTTCGGCAGTCTGCAACCGGGTGGCACCCGGCCGTGTGAGGGCGGCGGCGAGGTAGAAGACGGCGACGACCAGGAGCAGCGCCTTGATGCCGAAAAGGAAGCTCATCGACTGGAGTACGGCGCCGACGAGGGCACCGAGGAGATTCGCGCCGAGGGCGTAATCCTTCCGGGCGGTTACGGCGAAGGCTCGGGCGAAGGCGATGCCACTGAACAGCATTGGCAGAGTGGTCAGGGCTCCGACGACGAAGGCCTTCCAGGCGAACGGAAGAAACGCGAAGCGAGCGAGATCCACGAAATACAGGGCCAGGACGGTCGCGAGCAGAACGCCGTACACGGGTGCGAGAGGGATGGCGGACCAGCGGATGACGATGGCGTTTGCGATCAGGACCATGGCCAGGACGCCGGTGATGATCACCGCGTTGACGAGCCACGTGTTGCCGAGCACGACCGACGCCTTGCTGATGTTCTGCACCTCGAGAAGGAGGAATGCGGCGCCGAGAAAGAAGAAGTGCCAGGACGCCCGGTTCCATGTGCGCGGGTTCATCGTCGCCGGCAGATCGAGTGTCCGTCCCACGTAAAGGACCAGCAGGGCGAGGAGACCGGCCAGCAGAACGAACAGGAGCGGGATGCGGGGGTGATCAAGGTACAGATACGGCCAGTCATCCGTGGCCGGGGGCGTGACGTAGGGCAGCTCGACCGGGTCCGCTTCGGCCAGCCTGTTCAGGCGTTCGAGCTCTGGAACGGACGCGATTCTCTCGCGGGCTATCTCGAGGTCGCCAGCGATGAGGAGCACGCCTGCCGATCCGTGGGCGTCGAACGGAAAGCTGTACGCGAGCGGCTCTTCGCCGAACACGTCTCGCAGCTCGACCGCCATCCGGTCAAAGATGAAAGCCCTCAACGGAGCGAACGCCACACTCACGATGCCCCCGTCATTCAACAGGTCACGGACGCGCTCGAAGCTCTCTGCCGTGTACACGTAGTGATCCAACCGGGCGTTGGTCAGGGAGGTCGTCGTGTGCGAATCGAGGAAGCCGAACGCGATCACGTCGTAGCGATCTTCCGATCTGGCGAAGAACGAACGCGCGTCGGCGGTGACCGTTTCCACCCGTTCGGAGTCGTACGGTCGCTCCGGATGATAGCGCCGCCCGAACGACAGGATGATCGGGTCGATGTCGACCGCGGTGACGTGCCCGGCTCCACTTCGAAGCATGCCGGCCACGTCGTTCCCGGTTCCCGATCCTACGACCAGGACGTTCGCCGGATCGGGGTGGACCAGTGCCGGGACGTCGTACGGGCTCAGAGTGACTCCGGGCACGAGCTCGTCCGCCGTGGCGGCCCCTGCACCGGAGGCACTCAGGTCTAGCATGAGCTGGTAACCGTAGTTATTGACCTGGACGTGGTATCGTGCGGTGGGAACGACTGGCGTTCCCTCGGGCCCGAACTCGATAAGCTCCAGCTTCTGGTATGGTGACCACACGGTCTCGATCGCTCGGGTGGACTCTTGCGCCAGGAGTACGAGGGGTGGGATGCAACCGAGGAGCATCAGTGCCAGCCAATCGAGTGGTTTGCTGGCGAGCAGTAATGGCAGCACCAGAAGTACGAGCACTACGAACCACGTCGTGGGCGGCTGGGCCAGGTGGCTCAGGCCCACGAACAGCCAGATGCCGGCCAGGCTTCCGGCCACGTTCACGGAGTAGGCGACGATCGGCTTCGGGTGCTCGTCAAGCAATCTGCCCAGTAAACGGCCGATCGGAATGAACGGCTCCAGAACGAGGATCATCATCGCGAAGGTCAGGCCGAGTCCCACGAGAAGGCCCACGAGTGCTGCCGGGGTAGTTCCGGCCACGCCAGGTGCCCAGATGTTGATCTCCCCGAGGACGCTGAGAAGAGAGCTCGTTCGGGTGAACGCCAGGCGCGTCTGGGGAAACGCCAGCACGGCTGCGAGAACGGTCAGTGAGAACAGGCCGCGGCGCAGGGACAGGGATCTCCTCGACGTGAAGAGGCCGATGCCCAGTCCGAGAAAGCAGACCACGAGCACCGTGTTCTGCAAGTACGCGAAGATACGGATTTCCGTCCCGATCCACCGGATGAACAGCAGCTCGAGGTACAGACCGAGCAGGCTGATCCAGAAGATCGCTGTGTTGGCCCGAGATTGGGTCACTTCGCGCTTCCGTTCACTTCGCTTCACTGTTGGTGGGTGGCCTGCACTAGGCTGACAAAAACGCACGGGGGAGGGGGAGTCCGCAAGGGCAATATGCCGGCCGGGTGACCGGAGCTGGCAGGTCGGAGGCGAGACCGTGTCGATGTCGGACCCCGACGCCCTTGGAGTGTGGAACGCGGGGCGGCCGTGGCATCTCCGGCCGACTCGGGCACATACACAACGTGCGAGTGTGTCATCTCGAAAAGCGGGCGCGGGACCTCGCCGAGGGACTGGTCATCTTTCAGGCCAAGCAAGTCCCGTCGTGCGGGCAGCTCCGGGAAGCCTTCGAGGCGTCGGGCGCTGCGAACGAGACCTTCCTGGCCGAGATCCAGGCGAGCGAGCTACGCGATCTGGGGCTGGGATCAGATGTGAGAGCGGGCCGGCATTGATACCGGCCCGTACAAGGTCAGTCCGTGTCATCCTCGAACTTCTGCAACTGCTGTACGGCGTTGTTGTTGTTCGGGTTGAGCTCGAGTGATTTCTTGTAACCATCGATCGCGAGATCGTCGTCACCCCGGTTCATATGGGCCTCGGCCAGGCTGTCGTACGCATTCCCGGATTCGGGGAACAGCTCGACGTTGAGTAGGAAGACGCGGACCGCTCCGTCAAGGTCATCCTGGCCCATGACCGCGTAGCCGAACGAGTTCAGGCTGTTCTCTCCGAAGTCGTAGGCCCCACGCCCGTAGAAGCGATCACGCATCGCACTGTAGTGGTCGAGCGCCGCTTCGATTCCCTCAGCCTGATAGGTCTCTTCCATTTCCTCCGTCAACGTCATGGGCCTCGGGCGTCCACGATGGCAGGTGTGGCACCACATGTTTACCGGCTCGGGACCGCTCGGCTCGATCGTCTTCAGGGTTTCGTTGATGTCGCCCAGCATGCGGAGCATCGTGCGCGCCCGCCCCTTGTTCGGATTGTCGTCCGAGGGGAAGTCGCAGGAGCTGAGGGGCTGCCCTCTTCACCCACGTGACAATGAGAGCAACGGACGCCCAGAGCCCTCGTGAAACCTGTCATCACCGGTCGGAGTCGCTGGCCCGTCCAGTCCTTCGGCAGCACCTGCAGGTTCTCCGGTTGCTCGGGCCAATTCCACTGCTGAGCGACTCCCGCCTCGGGGCTCGCGATCGCTAAGGCCATCAACGCGAGCACCGCCCATCCCGTCCTCAACCCACCCACGTCGGCATCTTCCTGCTGTCGTGCCTGTTTGACTACAAACAACAACGGAACCCATTTCGGCGCGTTCCTGTTCCGGCGGTGCGCAATCATTGGCGTAGGAGAACCGTCGTCGGCAGATTGAGCGGACACTCGATTCGATGAAATTACTCGCCGGCGAAGCGAGGGAAGGCAACCGCACAGGGGCTTTGAGCGCGAATGCGGATACGACGATCCCGGTCCGGCCCCACACTCTACGATGCGCGCGTCGGTGCGGGACTGGCGGTCGCGTTGCGTCGCGCGCGCCGCGCCCCCGGGCACCGCGGCTCGCCAATGCCGAGGTTCGACGCCGCTCGAGACCGCCTGATCGTCTTATCCGACATGCATCGAGGCAAGCGAGACCGGGCGGACGACTTTCGGCGCTGCGAGGCGGTCTACCTCACGGCCCTGGCGCACTACGACCGCGAGGGCTATACGCTGGCCCTCCTGGGCGACGCCGAAGAGTTGTGGAAGAGCAAGGTCGAGACCGTGCTGGATGCGTACCCCGAAGTGTATCGGGCGGAGGCCTCTTTTCATTCGGATGGACGTATGGTCCGCTTCTGGGGGAACCACGACGAGGAGTGGGCGTCTCCAGCCGCCGTGAGACACTGGCTCGGGCCCCTGCATCCGGGTGCGGCGCTTCACGTGCGGGAATCCCTTCTGCTCGAGGTACTGCTGGACGGTAGGATGCTCGGATCGCTCTTCCTCGTGCACGGTCACCAGGGAACGGGCATGAGCGATGGCCTGGCGTTCCTGGCCCGTTTCACCGTGCGATTCATCTGGAAGCCGATCCAGCACCTGACTGCGGTATCGCGAAACACGCCTTCTACGAATCGAACAGTCAGGGAGAAGCACCACCGGGCCATGCGGCGGTGGGCGGAAGACCAGGAGCGACTTGTCCTGATCGCCGGCCACACACATCGTCCGGTGTTCGCTTCCGTCGCGATTGTGGATGAGCTGGAGCGGCGACTCGGGCTGGACATGGACGAGTTCGAAAGGCGCGCGGATGACCAGCTCTTCTGGGACGAGATCGTGTCGGACTGTATGGATCGCGGCTGGCTGGGAGATGAAGCGCCTTGCGGGCCGCCGCGTGAGGAAGAAGCGCCTTCGCCCCACCTGTTCAACTCGGGTTGCTGCTGCTTCCACGATGGTCGGATCACCGGGATAGAGCTGTCCGAGGGGCAGATCCGCCTGGTCCTGTGGGGAGGTGGTATCCCGGAGGGCCGTCGGGTCCTCGCACGGGCGGACCTCGAGGCTGTCTACGAGCGTATGTCCCCGGCGCGGTGACCGAACGGGTCGCCGCTCGACGACGGCTTCGTCATCCGCATCTGTGTGCTATCGTTTCGCACCCATCAGGACCGATTGGAAATAGCCCTGGAGGATATCGAGGCCGAGATCCGGGCACACCCACTGGCTCCGCCGACGGTCGGATCGAAGCAGACGGGGAGACGCTGACCTGGTCGGTCTCTGTGGAGTCGGATGGCCAGGGTGGCTGGTGGGTGCGTGTCGGCTCAGCGCCGCGCCTTCGCGTCTTTCAGGATCCGCCGCGCCGCGAGGTACCCCGACGATCCCGTCACTCCACCTCCCGGATGAGTCCCCGCTCCGCACAGATACAGGCCTTCGATGGGGGTCCGGTAGCGGGCCCAACCTGCCACCGGCCGCGCGAAGAATAACTGATCCATGGTCATCTCGCCCTGGAACATGCTTCCCTCCTGGAGGCCCCATTTCTCTTCCATGCCAGCCGGCGTGAGAACGTGCCGCGCCTCGACCGATCCCGGCAGGTTGCGTGCATAACGGCCCAGCATCTCGACAACCGTGTCGGCGAGCGCGTCGGCCGCGGCCGCGTCCCACGTTCTATCGCGCAGGTGGTACGGCGCGTACTGCACGAGCACCGACATACAGTGCTTCCCCTCCGGCGCCAGGTCCGGCTCTGCCACCGTGGGTATGACCGCTTCGAGGTACGGTCCAACCGAGACCCGGCCATACTTGGCCGCATCCGAAGCGCGTTCGACGTACTCCAGGCTGGGGCTGATGGAGATCGCTCCGCTCAAGTGCGGCCCCGAAGCCGGCAGGCCCTCGAATCTGGGCAGCTCACCAAGTGCCAGGTGCACTTTGGCGGTGGCTCCCCGGTATCGAACAGCCTTGAGTGCCCGGACGAGCTCGGGGTCGAGCGCTGCCGGATCCGACAGGCTCAAGAGGGTCACCCCGGGCCCTACGCCCGAGGCCACCGTGCCCGCGGAGATCTCGGCGCCGTCCGCCAGGACCACGCCGACGGCCCGGCTCTCGCGGAACAGCACGCGGTGTACCGTGCAGTCGGTGCGGACTTCGACCCCCGCGGCCCGCGCCGCCGAGGCCAGGGCCTCGCTGAGCCGTCCGACGCCACCGCGTGGACGGGTCAGCGCCACCGGGCTGCCTGTTCCGGATTCTGCCGCTCGCCGCAGAAGGTTGAAGGCGGTTCCGGCGGCCATCGGACCGTGGGCTCCTCCCTGCACGGCCACGCCCGCCAGGACACCTCGGAGCGGCTCCGACTCGAACCACTCGTCCAGGAACTCGAGACACGACATCGGAAGGACCCGTATCACCTCCTCCATCTCGCGCCGGCCCAACTTCCGAAGGCCGAGACCAAGTCGCCCGAGAGCGAACATGCCCGACCGGGAGGGTTCGGGAAGTTCGGGAGGCTCGATCGAGAACAGGGCCGACAGGAAGCCCCCCACCAGACTCGTGAACTCGTTGAACTCAGGCCACCGATCGGCATCGGCAGCGGAAAAGGCCCGGATCGACTCGGTCGACGCGGCAGGCGATTCTCCGAGCAGCAGATGCCGGCCGTCCGTGAGTGGCACGAAGACCCCCGGATCGGACCGGATCAGCTGCAGTCCGTGTCGCGCGAGATCGAGGTCTGAGCCAACAGCTGGATGTAGTTGCCCCACTCGGTGCGCCCCCGTGTCGAACCGGAACCCCGGGAATAACTCCTCCGTCGACGCGCCCCCGCCCACGCCGTCACGCTGCTCGAGGACAAGGACGCTCAGCCCCGCTCGAGCGAGGTAGGCGCTCGTCACGAGGCCGTTGTGTCCTGCACCAATCACTATGGCGTCGTACGAGAGGCTCATCGGGCGCCGCCCTTCAGGATTTCCAGAGCTGCCAGCCGCCCGGGTCCACCGCAGATCCCTCCACCGGGGTGCGTCCCCGACCCGCACAGATAAAAGCCGCGAAGCGGCGTCCGGTAGTCGGCCCACCGCGGAGCCGGCCTCAGGAAGAAAAGCTGCTGCAGGGACAGCTCACCGTGGAAAATGTTGCCGCCCGTGAGGCCGAACTCATCCTCCATGTCCTGGGGAGTTAGCACTTGCCGATGGATGATCGCGCTCCTCAGGTTGGGCGCGTACTCGCTCAACGTATCGATGACGGTGTCGCCGAATGCCTCCCGCTTCTCGTCGTTCCAGCCGCCATTCAGTTTGAACGGCGCGTACTGAACGAAGCAGGACATTACGTGCTTTCCGGGCGGAGCCATCCCCGGATCGATGAGCGACGGGAGGATCACGTCCATGTACGGACGGCTCGAGAACTCGCCGTATTTGGCGTCGTCGTACGCGCGCTCGAGGTAGTCCACGCTTGGGCTGATGGACATCGCGCCCCTCAGGTGATCCCCGTCGCCCGGCAGACAAGTGAAGTTCGGCAATTCACTCAAAGCGAGGTTGACCTTCCCCGAGGAGCCCACGCTGCGGTAGCGCCGAATCGAGCGAACGAAGTCCTGCGGCAGGTCGGCCTCGTCCACCAGGCTCAGGAAAGTTCGCCGCGGATCAAGGCCGGATACGATGGTTCGCGCCTTGATTTCCTCCCCGTCCTCCAGTACCACACCCACGGCACGACCTCCACGAACGATCACCTGCTGCACCGTGGCGTTCTCCCGGATCGTGGCTCCCATCTCACGGGCGGCCGAGGCGATTGACTCGGCCACTGCTCCGGTTCCTCCGCGCGCGAAGCCCCAGGCCCGGAACGCCCCGTCGATCTCTCCCATGTAGTGGTGGAGCTGCACGTAGGCCGTTCCGGGCGAGCGTGGACCGAGGAACGTGCCGATGATCCCGCTCGCGGACATGGTGGCTTTGAGGGCGTCGGTCTCGAACCACTCATCAAGGAAGTCGGCCGAGCTCATGGTCATGAGCTTGAATAGCATGAAGAAGTCCGCCTCGCCCAGGTCGCGGAAGTGCCTCCCGAGGCGCAGCAGCCCTCGAAGATCCTTCGGGCTCAGGGAGGTGGGATCCGGCGGCACCATGGACAGGATCGGCTTCACGGCCAACGCCATTCGATACATCAGCTGGCCGAACCGATCGTACGCGTCCGCGTCCAGAGCAGAGTGCCGGTAGATCTCGCGCCGGGTATGGTCGTGATCCGCCCACCGGACCAGGTAGTCGCCGTGCAGCGGAGTAAACGTGCTTTCCAGCGGCAGGATCTCCAGGCCGTGCCGGGCCAACTGGAGCTCCCGGATGATCTCGGGACGAAGGAGGCTGACCACGTAAGACAGAACCGAGAACTTGAACCCGGGGAAGATCTCCTCGGTTACCGTCGAGCCACCCACCAGGTGCCGCCGCTCCAAGACAAGCACCTTCCGACCAGCTCGAGCCAGGTACGCGGCGGTCGTGAGCCCGTTATGGCCCCCACCGATCACGATGGCGTCGTACACGCCTTCTCGGCCCACTCTCACCCCTTCTTTCGCGGCGGATCGAAGAATGGCGTCTCTACCACGGTAGCGGAGGCCCGGAGGCGTTGATGCTCAACCGTCACCTCCATCTCCAGGCTCGATCCGAGAACACCGGCTGTCCCGCGGAGGTGAGCCAGCGCAATGTACTTCTTGAGCAGGGGAGACCAGCAGCCACTGGTCGCATAGCCAACCTGGCCACGACCGCCGTATACGGGCACGCTCGTCCGCCACGCGGAGGACGGCACCATCGGAGGCAGGCCCGCACTGCCGTAGGCTTGCTCCAGGGACACCCAGTCGATCTCGAGACCTCGAAGCTGCCACTCCGGCCCGGTTTCCGCCTGACGAGCCAACGCGTCCCGGCCAACGAAGCTCTCCTTGCCGAGATCCACCGTCCACGCCAGGCCCAACTCGAGCGGTGTGGACTTCTGACTTTCGAGAAGAGCCTGGTGGGTCGGCACGTAATCCACAGTAACGAGGAGCAGGCCGGCCTCGATCCGCGCCATGTCCAGGGCCATCAGCCCCGTCGGAACGATTCCGTACGACCGGCCCGCCTCCATCAGGGCGTCCCACAGGGGGACAGCGCGCTCGGCACCGACCCATATCTCGTATCCCAGGTCGCCCGTGTAGCCAGTCCGGGACACGGAGACCGGAATTCCGGCCAGGTCAACGTCCATCACCCTGAAGAAGCCAAGACCGTCCATTTCGGGAACCGAGAGCGCCTGGAGGATATTCCGGGCGTTAGGGCCCTGGAGCGCCAGGGCCGCTGTTGACTCGGAAGTATCTTCGAACGACACGTCCATTCCGGCCGCGTTGTCGTGGAACCACAGGAGGCTGGGGTCGGCGGACGTGAGGCGAAAGACGTTCTCGCCCAGTCGGGCCAGGGTGCCATCGTCGATCACTTTTCCGCTGCCGTCGCACCACGGCGTGTACATCACCTGACCGACGGCGCACTTCTGGACGTTGCGGGTAACAAGGCGATCCAGGAACTGGACGGCGTCCGGCCCCCGGATCAGATACTTATACAGGGGGGACACATCGATCAGCCCCGCGGCGTTGCGGATGGCCCAGTATTCCCTGTCGTGATACAGGTCGTACGAACCAGCAGCCAGGTAACCCGCCCAGCGCCGCCAATTGCTGGCCCTGCACAAGGCGGAGGTCCGCTCGTGGAGTGGAGTGCCGGGCAAGCTGTGGGCAGGAGTAATGGCTCCCCCTTCGCTGATTTCCACCGGCTGGTCAGGGGATCGGACGATCCCCGACTCCTACTCATACAGAGGTGCGGCCGCCGCTGCAATACGGTCGCTGCCGAGCCGACCAGTTGACATCGGTCACGCAGATCGTGCGCTGTTAAAGCCCGCAGGGCTGCAACCTTGAGCAGGCGCAGCCTGCGAACAACTACCAGCGACCCTGGGATCATGAGACGTAGCCTCGAAACTTGACGTATACGTACGACTTACTCGAATTCTATGACGCTGAGACCGGCACGACGTCGATGGCTCGGACGATGGGATACACGTGCACGGTGGTCGTCCGTCAAGTGGCGAGCGGCCTATTCCGGCGTCCCGGAATCAACCCGCCGGAATACGTGGGCCGAGAGGAAGGCTGCTACGAGAACTTGCTCGAGGGACTAGGAAGGAGGAACATTAGGTAGAGGGGCTCCGTAGCCGAGTTCTGAGATGCGGCCCGAAGGAGAGCTGGACACATGGACGTACGGGATGTCCGCCGGACGAGCGACGACAGTTTCGCCGGGGCAATGCGGATGGCCCTTGGCGTGCTGTTCCTGATGACGGGCGTCATGAAGCTGGCCGTTCCCATGTTGGCCGACGCCTTCTCGGGGCAACTCGTAGCTTCCGGAATCCCGATGATAGGGTTGGTGAAGTGGATCGTACCATTCGTCGAGATCGGGGCCGGCCTGGCCATGATGGTGGGCGCGTTCACGAGAGTCGTAGCGCTGATCATCATCTGGATCATGTCGGTCGCCTCGTACGTGCACCTGGTCGTGGACGATCCCGCCATGTTTCCGCTCCAGCCCCAGGAGCCGGTGGTTCCGGTCGTCGTGATCCTCATGGCCGTGTATCTGCTGTGGCGGGGTGGCGGGAGCGGCAGCGTGGACCTGAGGGACGTACCGGCGATCGACTGACGCCTGACGCATCCTGATGTTAAACTTCGAATTCACGCCGAATCCGAACATCGCCTCCATGGAGTCGCGTTCCAATGGCAGACAATCCCGGTCGCTCCGATGCGCCCCAGGTGCAGATCAACGCCAGCGATGAGGTGGCGCGGGGCCGGTACAGCAACAATATGCTCGTATCGCACACTCGAGAGGAGTTCATACTCGACTTCCTCCTCACTGCCCCCAACGGAACGCAACTCGTGTCCCGGGTGATGGTCAGTCCGGGGCACATGAAGCGCGTGCTGTCCGCATTAGCTGACAACATGCATAAGTATGAGGCCAACTTCGGCGAAGTGGTGGCGCCGGAGGTTGGGCATCCCCAATTCCATTGATTACAATGTGCTTCCGCGTCTACATCGCGATGAGCCTCGACGGGTACATCGCCACCTCCGACGGCGGGGTCGGCTGGCTGGACCCGTTTCTCGACGAGGACTACGGCTACGGATCGTTCATCCAGGAGGTCTCCCATGCCATCATGGGGCGGGTCACTTACGACCACGTGCGGAGTGTCGGGGAGTGGCCGTATCCCGATCTGGGTATTCATGTCCTGACCAGCGGCCAACTGGACGACGCGCCCGAGCACGTGGAGGGGTGGAGCGAGGCTCCTCTCGAGCTCGTCCGGAGTCTCGATGCTTCCGACAGCGACGGCGATTGCTGGTTGATTGGGGGCGGGAGAACGATCCGGGCATTCGAGGAGCTCGACGTCATCGACCAGTACGAGATCTTCGTTATGCCAGTGGTCCTCGGTGGAGGCGTGCCGCTGTTCGCTGCTCCGTATCCTCCGCGGACACTGCAGCTTCTCAGCGTGAAGGCTTGGGATAACGGCGTCGTCCGGCTTCTCTACGTTCGCCCCTCCGAAGAGGCCGATTGACACGTCCGACGAGGGCGTACAGGGTGTGCCAACGGTACCCGAAACTACGAGCCGGATAGGTACTCATGGGAGCAGGGAGTGAGCAGATGGATCTTGGTGCGTTCTCGGTAAGCCTGGTGGTGAAAGACCTGGCAGTCTCCAGGGCGTTCTACGAGAAGCTGGGCTTCGAGGTGACGGGTGGGGACGAAGAGCACAACTACCTCATCCTTGTGAACAGGGGTACGGTCATCGGCCTTTTCCATGGCATGTTCGAAAAGAACATCCTTACGTTCAACCCCGGTCTCGACAGCCAGCTTGGGGAGATGGATGAATTCACGGACGTGCGCGAGATCCAACGCACTCTGAAGGAGTTGGGGATCGCCCTCACCGAGGAGGTAGACGAGGACACGGCAGGCCCGGCGCACATCGCGTTTCTCGATCCGGACGGCAATCCAATCCTCGTCGACCAGTTCTTCTAGGCCGGGTTCCGGGAGGCGATATGAAGCAGGCGAGCTCGGTATTTCTGGATATCGAGGCGTCCGTGGAGAAGGCGTGTCGGCTGATCCGCGAGGCCGCTGCCGCGGGAGCACGGCTCGACGAGTCTGCCGGCGGCTCAGCGTGATCCCCCCGCCGGCCGAAGGAACACACTCGGGTCGCCCGTTTAGGGTCAAGTCATGCGAGCACGCGAGCTGAGCGGATTCCTCCGGGCCGTAGCCGCCTGCCTTCTGCTATTTCTGATGCCGACTGGTGGGCAATCCCTGCTGGCCCAAGGGGCCTCGCCGGGGTCGTCGGTTACGCGCGACGCCTTGGACGAAGGTGGGTCGACCGCCGCCCTTGTCGGTCCGCCTGCTCCTCCCTTGTATCTCCCAGATCGCATGGAGCGGTTGCTCGCGGAGGCGAGGGACATGCGAGCGATCACCAGCCTGATCATCGCCCGCCGCGGCTCTGTCATCGTGGAGAATTACTACAGAGGCCTGCGGCCCTCCCAGACCATCAACGTGAAGTCGGTCTCCAAGACGCTCCTCTCGCCGATGGTCGGGATCGCCATTCGAGACGGTCTACTGGAGGGAGTCGAGCAGCCGCTCTCTGAGCTCCTGCCGGACTACTACGAGGTACTCGCCGCCAGGGGCGCCCTCGATCCGAGGAAGAACGAGGTCGAGCTGCGGCACGTTCTCAGCATGCGAACCGGGATCGAGACGGCATCGTTTGGCAACTACGGCGCCTGGGTAGCTTCCGCCGACTGGGCCTATGACCAGTTACGCCGGCCGATGGTGTGCGATCCCGGCGATTGCCACGAGTACTCCACCGGCAACACGCACCTGCTGTCCGTGATCCTGACGCGGCGGTCCGGTAAGAGCCTTCGCAGGTACATGCTGGATGAGTTGTTTCGCCCCATGGGCATCCCGCTGGGCGAGTGGGACCGGGATCCCCAGGGCCGATACCTCGGCGGGAACAACATGTCACTCCGGCCGCGGGACATGCTCAAGTTCGGCCAGCTCTACGTGGACGGCGGACGCTTTGAGGGTCGCCAGTTGGTGCCTGAGGACTGGATCGAGGCCTCGTGGCGCTCGACGGGATCCTCACCGTGGAACGGCCACGGCTACGGGTATCTGTGGTGGATGCGCCGCTGGGGCGGCGAGCGTGCCTACTTCGCATGGGGGTACGGGGGGCAGTTCATCGTGGTCGTGCCGCGTCTCGACCTGGTGATCGTCGCAACGTCTTCGTTACGTGACCGGAGGCGGGGGCACACCCGGCGGATGTGGCGGTTCTTCGATCGGTACGCGGTTCCTACGTTCCGGGTGGGTTGGGGAGCGTCTGGACAGCGGGGGTTGTTCTGATGCGGGCCTTCTGGCTTCTCAGTTGGATCCCGGCGGCTACGTGGGTGGGCATGCAGGCCTACGTGGGCCAATACGATGGTTGGGGGGCTTGGGCAGCGGCGCCGCTGTTGCTCGTTCCCGTAGCGGTGAGCGCCGTGTTCGTCGGCACCGGGTTGCTCCTCAGCGTCAGTTCGAGAGCCTCTCGCTCCTCGGCGGCAGATCGGGTCGCCATCGGGGTCGCGGCCTTTCCGCTGTTATGGATCGCCCTCCGATTGGCCACGTCATAGCTTCACGTGTCATGCAAGAGCAATCGTCAGGCGGGACAGTCCTGATGTCGCCATGTTGAAGTGGATGTTCTGGGCGGCCGCAACCGTGGTCGTATTGATCGTGCTGGATCGCCTTTTCCTCCGGCTGGAGGCTGAAGGCCGGATCTTCTATCGGCGGACGAGGGGCGTTCACGGAGGTGCCATGTATCACGCCCAGGAGCTCGATTCGATATTCAATCCTGGGATGCAACACGTTCAGGAGGCCCACGTGCGGCAGGAGAAGGAAGAGGACGAGTCAGGCGATCCCCCGGCTCCTGATCCCGAGGCGACTACTTGAAGACGAGTTCATTCCCGCGCATCTACTTCTCGGCATCGATCAGCGGCGGACGCGGCGACGCGCCGGGATACGCGGCACTGATAGCGGGTCTCTCGCGCCGGGGCTCGGTCCTCACCGAGCATATCGGCAGTCCGGATCTTTCCGATGGCGGAGAGGACGGCCCCGGTGATGCCGAAATCTACGCGCGCGATATCGAGTGGCTCAAGGAAGCCGATGTGGTGATCGCGGAAGTCACGATCCCGTCTCTCGGTGTCGGATACGAAGTTGCACGCGCAGCGGGCATGCGAAAACCCGTCGTCTGTCTGTTCCGCCCGGAGACGGGGCGCCGCCTGTCTGCCATGATCCGGGGAAATCCGGCCGTGCGGGTTCTGGAGTACGCAGCGGCGGAGGATCCGCAGAGCGTGGCCGATCAGGCCATTCGACTGGCCGGAGTGATGGTTGGGGGCGGGTGAGTCCGCAGCGCTGCATGACGGTCGGCGTCCTTCTCGCCGCTATGTGGAGCGGCAACGGCTCTCACGCGGTGGGACAGACCGTGGTAGAGGACTGGCAGCCGGCTGACGGCTATCTTCGCATCGGTCCCGAGCCTGATCGCCGAATTGTGATGGCCGAGACAGGGTATTCGCTACTTGTTCCAGAGGACCCGGCCGTCGGCGTCATCACCTTCCTGGATTCGCGTCGCTATCCGGGCTGGGGTTCACCAGCCGATGGCTCCTTCGACGCGGAGTCTCTCGAGCGGGATATGGCGGTCCTTCACATCACGACGGGCAATCCTCTCGACTTCCTGTTCGAGAAGTCGGATTTGCGGACGCTGGCGACTCGCATCGAGCGCGTGCTGAACGAGAACGGGCTCCGCGGGCTGCCTATCCATTTCGCCGGCCTATCCCTGGGCGGTACCCGCGCATTGCGTCTACTGGTTTTTCTGGAGCAGGAAGGTGGGGAGTACTACCTGCGAACAGGGGCAGTGGCCCTGGTGGACGCACCGCTGGACATGGAGCGTCTCTGGCGATCGGAGGGGCACGCGATCAGCCGTGACGTCCATGCCGCAGCAGCCGACGAGGGACGCTGGGTCCAGTACCTGCTCGAAAGTCACCTCGGCGGCCCCCCGGACCAGGCCAAAGACCGGTACGTGATATACTCGCCATACACCTACGGGGCGCCCGGCTCATCACGACGCACGCTGCACGAGAAGGATTTGAGACCGGAGCCAGCCCCCACACGTGGTCGTTCGTCGATGACGAGGACTTCGTGGAGTGGTTTCTCATGGTGTCGTTGGACTGAGGAGTAGAGATGAAGCGAGGTCTCAGGTGGCTGGCCGTGCTGTTGATGGCTGCCGCGATCGACCTGGGCGTGCGGTTCGGACTTGGTCTCGATTTCGAGAATGTTCTGTGGATCGAGGCGCTTATCTTTCTCGCTGCGGCGGGGGTGCTCTACCGGTGGTACCGAACGGACCCTGCGACGCCGGGTTGGAGGCGGGGTCTGCAGGCCATGCTCTTCGCCTCCTTCGTTCTCGGGGCCATCCGCGCCTGTATATGGGCCTCGGGTCGGCCGGTGACCCTAGCCAACGGGGTCGTCCTCGGCCTGGGCGTCGCCGGGTGGTTGATCTGGATGTATCGGCGCAGGGCACGGCTCACGCGCGAGTCTCCCGCCCGAGACTTCGTGGCTTCCTGGGCGTTCGATGAGTTCGACTGAAGCTTGGTTCGCACGCGGCGCTGCGGTTGCTAGATTCACCGAATCATGAATGACCAACTGCCTGGACCCCGGCGATACACCGAGGAGGAAGTCGGCCTCATCCTTCAGCGGGCCACCGAGATGCAGCGCGCCGAGCCCACGGCGCTGGATCCGGCGGGACTGACCCTGGCGGAGCTGGAAGAAATAGCCGCGGAGGCCGGCATCGATCCCGGCTTGCTCCGTCACGCCGCGAATGAGCTTGACGTTCTTCAGCCCATACCGACCATGGGGAGCCGTTTGGCCGGAGCCCCGGTGGCAATCGACATCGAACGGGTGATCAACGGCGAGTTGCCGCACGAGCGTCTCGAAGAGCTGGTCACTACAATCCAATCCGCCACGGCAGGCCATGGAACCGCGAGTGCCGTTGGACGAACCCTCACCTGGAGCTCGACCACCGGGTCGAGCATCACGGAGCGGCAGGTTCTGGTCTCGGTCCGTGATCGCCAGACGCTCATCCGGATTCAGGAGAACTTCGGAGGCCTGGCGGCCAGCCTGTTCGGCGGGATCATGGGTGGGGTCGGCGGTGGCGTGGGTTTCGGACTGGGCGGAGGGCTATCGGCCGCCCTGGGCCTCGGCGCCGGTCTTATCGCTCTGCCGCTCACGACGGTTGCCGGCTCCTACTTCCTCGCTCGCGCGATATACAAGTCGCAGGTCCGCCGCCGGCAAGCTGCTGCTCACGCTCTCGTGGACCGTCTCGCGGAGCAGGTCGAGTCGGCGATCGCGCAGGTTGGGACGGGTCTGCCCGCCGGCCCAACAGGCGCCCTGCCGGCCGGGCGCCACGGCGAAGACCCGGCGGGCACCTGACGCTCACCGGGTTCAGCGCCCGCCATGATCCGGCTGTTAATTGCTCGAGGCGCCGCATCCCCCTCCGCGGACGTCCACTACCTGTCGTGCGCCCTTGACCGAGACCGGCGCGAAAGGAGACTCCTGTGTACCGATACAGGGTGACAGGGCTGGTCTGCCTCATTTCCATGGCGCTGGCGTTCCCAGCTCAGGCCCAGACAGAAGGGGCTTCCGAGGATCAGCGTTCGGTGGAGCAGGTGGTCCGCGAGGTGTTCATTCCGGAAGCGATGATCGTGCCTCGCTATCCGCCGGACCTCTAAGGTTATGAGCGTCGACGGCTTCCTGCTGGATTGGCTGCGGTTCGAGAACCAACTCGCCGACCGGGGAGTGACGAGTTTTCTGGAGACCGTGGTCTCGGCCGAGACCACCGAGTTCGGGGATATCGCCCACGTCCACGTGGTGTACGAGACCACTATCCCGGACACGGGTCGCCCCGCACGTCCAGGCATGGATTTGTGGTCCCTGATTCGTGTCGATGGCCGGTGGAAGGTCGTGAGTGTGGTAAACAAGCTGCCGCGTGACGATCTTCCGGTCCCCGAGTTTGGCGGCTGATGCGAAAGGGTCGGCATCGCCTCTTGTGACCCGTACGGCACAGGTGCGATCGTGTCCCTCGTCTGCTACGAACGCTGCCCGGCTGAAACGGAGAGGCGATGCGAGCCTGCGCCATCATTTGGGACTTCGACGGCACGCTCGTCGACTCGCGTCATCGGAACCTCAGTGTTAACCGGTCGATCGTGGAGCGGCTGACCGGCCGCCCCTGGAGAGACTTCAAGGCCCTCAAGTCGATCCCGGAATACGACGCGGCGGTGGCCCGGTGCACGAATTGGCGCGACTTCTACGAGAGGGAGTTCGGCCTCGCCGGTCCGGCAGTCGAGTCGGCGGGCCACCTGTGGCCAGAGTACCAGCTTCGGGACGGGACGCCGGTCGAGCCTTTCGACGGCGTGCGCGAGACTCTGGATGCGCTGGGGCATCTTCCGCACGGTATCGTCTCACAGAACGCCCGAGACATCATCACGGCGACGCTCGGGCCCCTCGGTCTGGGCGAGCGGTTCGGGCACGTGGTCGGTTACCAGGAAGTAGGCCCGGGCAGGCAGAAGCCGGCGTCCGACGGACTGCTCGACTGTCTCGAGGCGTTGACGGACCTGGCCCCCGGAATGGCCTTCTATATCGGCGACCACCCGACCGATATGCAGTGTGTCGCAGAATCGAGGCGGGAACTGACGGCCCGCGGGCTCGACATCGAACTGAAGAGCATCGCCGTGCTGTACGGAGGTGAGTCGCCGCACACCTGGTCCACGCAGCCCGACGAGGTCGCGGGCAGCCCGCGTGAGATCGTCGAGATCGTAGACCGCCACCTTCCGTGCCGGCGCTGACGGTGAAACGGTCATCACGTTCGACAACGGAGGAGGCCGTATGAAATGGATCGCCCTCACGCTGGTGGCCGCGGTTCTTCTCGGTCCAGCGACGACATTCGCTCAGGAAGGCGGCGGAAGTCCGGAGGACGTAGAGACGCTCGACGGCATCCTGAACGCATACTACGAGGTTGTATCGCGTGCGGCGGGAGAGCCTGCGGATCGAGCACGCGACGAGTGGATCCACCACCCGGATGCTCTCGTTGCGATCGCCGCGACCGGCGCTGACGGATCTTCAAGGATCCTGACAATGTCGCTCGGCGAGTACCACGATGATTTCGGTGCGCCCGAGGATGAGCCGTTCTAGGAATGGGAAATCCACAGGGTCGTGCAGCAGTTCGGGACCGTAGCGCACGTGTGGAGCACGTACGCCTCCAACCGCGAGCCGGGCGGTGACGTGTTCAGCCGCGGCATCAACAGCATCCAGCTCTTCAACGACGGGAAGCGGTGGTGGATCACGAGCTGGATCTTCGACAGCGTTCGGGCCGGCGCCGAGATTCCGGCTGAGTTTCTGCCCGAGTAGAGGACCGATGGCGAGCCAGGCTGGAGACACTCCGTTCTGGGAGAGCCCGGAGGCAGTGAAGAGATTCGCGAATCGGGATCCGGACGTGCGCCTTCTCGGCCTGCTGGACGAGTACGTGGAGCCCGGTCGGGTGCGGATCGTCGACCTTGGCTGTGCCGCGGGCCGAAACACGGTCGTGCTGGCGGAACGCGGGTTCGACGTGCTAGCGGTCGACACCTCGGTGGCAATGGTCGAACGTACGCGGCAACGAGTCGGAGCGATTCTGGGCGGGCCCGAGGCAGAACGCCGAGTCGTCGGCGGATCGATGGACGAACTGGGTTTCCTGTCGGACGGTTCGGTCGACCTGGTCGTGGCACTGGGTGTCCTGCACCAGGCCGGCTCCAGGATCAAGTGGCAGCGGGCGGTGACTGAGATCGGCCGGGCTCTTCGGGACGGCGGACTTCTTCTGAGCGCGGTGTGGAGTCCGCGTTCCCGTCCAGACGGTCAACCGCTTCAAGAAGTGGCAGACGAAGAGCATGTCTATATCGGCTTCCACTCGGGCCGGCATTTTCTGCTCGAAGCGGACGATCTCGATTCGGAGATGGCCCAGCACGGGCTTATGGTCGCCGCCCCCACGGAAGTCGTCGAAGTGGATACCGAGACCGGCCTGAGGGTGACGATCAACGGGCTATATCGTCGTGATTACTCCTGACGCGAAGTGCAGGGCGGTGACCCCGTGAGGCTCACTTCGGCAGCCGAGCGGAGGGCTCTGCTGGTCCTCGCCCGCGAGGCGGTCGCACAAGCTCTTGCCGGGCAGGCGCAGCCGGAGATCGTGCCTGAGCTGAGAAATCTTACCGAGCCACGCGGCGCCTTCGTCACGATTCGCCATTCGGGCACCGGCCAGTTCCGGGGCTGTCGGGGCGACTTTCCAGCGCGGCGGCCACTGCCGGAGTGTGTTCGGAATGTAGCCGTGGTCTCGGCCCTGGAGGATCCCCGCTTCTCACCTCTTGCACATGACGAGTTGCCCGTTGTTCGTTTCGAGATCAGCGCACTGGCGCCGCCCGTGCCGATCGATCCAGAAGACGTGATCATCGGGAGGCACGGCCTGGTGCTGACCGGGGCTGGTGAGGCAGGTCTGCTCCTTCCACAGGTGCCGGTCGCCCAGGGTTGGGACCGGACGGCTTTCCTGGACGGCCTGTGCGTGAAGGCGGGACTCCCCGTGGGCGCATGGAAGTGGGAGGGGGTCTTCCTCCAGGCGTTCGAGGCTGAGGTGTGGGAGGAGCAATCATGAGAAGCCGGTCACGACTCTCGTTGGCCGTTCTGGCCCTGGGAGCGATCGCGGGCAGCCTCGATGCCCAACCGTCGGTCAGTGTGGTCATGGACAGCCGCGGCTTCGTCTACTATTCGGACCTCCAGAACGTGTGGCGCATCTCGCCTACCGGGAGCCGCACGGTCGTCGTCATCGGGGTGCACACGCACCAGCTGTACATCGACTCCGAGGGTCGCCTTTACGGTGAGGACGCTACCATCGATGACGTCACGGGGGAGCCGTATCATCGCGTCTGGCGACTCGATCCGGACGGATCGCTGAGCACAGTCATTCCGCGGCGGGCCGGCTACCTGGCGGACTACGGGGATTTCGGCTTCGTGCGAGACCGGCTGGGCGTCGCGTACGTGCTCCAGCGCTCCGGGGGGCCGGCGCTGGTCAGAGTCGGGGCGACGGGAAGAGTGAGGCGTACGACACTGCCACGCTCGGAGCCGGGCTACGCCTTGCCGACGCCGGACGGGCGAGTCGTGATCACGGCGGGACGCGACCTTATCCGCGTGGATCCGCGACGCCAGCAGGCAGTGGTGTGGAAGACGAACCTTGCGCGCCTCGCACCACGAGTCGTCGAGGTGCCGGAAAGACACGCCCTCATGGGCCTGTGGCTCGACCGGGACGCTCGCCTTTACGTGGCTGCTTACTCCGGCGCGGCGGTGATCCGGCTGGAGCCGGACGGTGAGGCGTCCGTCGTAGCTCGCTCGCCTGAAGGATGGTCTCCGACGGGCGGAATGATCGGGCCGGATGGGAGTCTGTGGCTGCTCGAGTATTCGGGGGCCGGGCAGGTCCGCGTCCGCCGTGTCGGGCTGGACGGTACGGAGCGCGTATTCTGACGTTCGGTGTTTCGTGGACGGGGCCGGCATGAGCGGCAGACGGCGCGAGACGACCTCGGGGACCACACAGACGACGTTGACAACCAGCGCCACTCCTCCGTTCGACTTCGCGGGAACGGCGTATTCAAATGGGTGGGCCGTGCTCGCGCCCAATCGTTGGGAATCCGACCACTGCACCCTCCGGCGGACGGAGCGCCTGGGGCCGGGCCGCGTCGTGTATCTGGCCGTGACGGGCGACGGTTCGGTCCGGAGTCCTCGTATTCGCATCGAAGTGAGCCACGAGGGCGACCTGCAAGCGAGCGAACGGGCTGCGGTACGCAGTGCGGTTCGGCGGATGTTCCGACTCGATGAAGACCTGGCACCCTTCCACGCGTTGTGCCGGACGGCGGGCAGCCGCTGGGAGCCGGCGAGTCGCGGATTGGGCCGTCTGTTGAGATCGCCGACCCTTTTCGAAGACGCGGTCAAGACGATCTGCACGACGAACGTGCAATGGGGAGGTACGAAGGCCATGGTCCGGAGGCTCGTCGAATACCTCGGCGAGCCAGGTCCTCCGGCTGGGTCCACGGCGGAGACGGAGACGCGGATCTCGGTTTCCGGACAGGATCCGAACGCGTTTCCGACGCCTGAGGCGATCGCGGCGGCGAGCGGGAAGACCCTGGAGGCAGCCCGTCTGGGCTACCGGGCTCCTTTCATTCGGGAACTGGCTGAACGAGTCGCGTCCGGGGACCTCGACCTGGAGGTTCTGCGCCGGCCGGAGCTGGTCACCGAAGACGTCAGGCGGCGGTTTCTGGCGATCAAGGGAGTCGGAGCCTATGCCGCTGCCACCCTCCTGATGCTGGTCGGTCGGTACGACCACCTGGCCGTCGATTCGGTGTACCGGGCGTTCGTGACGGAGCGGTACTTCGGCGGCGAGAGTCCGCAGGATCGGGAGGCGGAGCGGATCTACGACGAGTGGGGTAAGTGGAAGTACCTTGGCTTCTGGTACGACCTGTGGCAGGGTCCGGAAGAGGACCTGTAGGAATGTGGCCCGGATCGTGCTCGTGCCATACCGGGTCAACCGGCTGAATAGCGGAAATGGGGAGGAACATATGCGACGGATCATCACCGGTCTCGGACTCATCAGCCTCGCGGTCCTGCTTACGTCCTGCTCGAGAAAGGCGGTCGTTGAGAGCGGACCCGCCACCGGAGTGCAGGAGGCCACGGCACGCGGCACCGTGCGCCGGCTGGGCAGCGAAGCGGCTGTGCGCACCGTGATCCAGGGCGAGAAACCGGTCATTGTCCTCGGAGATTACGAGCCCGAGATCGCCCGTATCGCGGGCGCAGAAGTATGGGTCAGCGGCACGCCGACCCATACGGAGTATGGAAGCGCCGTCATCGTCTCCGAGTACCGGATTCTCTCGGTGGATGGGGATATTCCTGTGGTCGGCATTCTCGGCGAGGACGAGGCGGGGTTCTTCATCACGAAGGACGACAGGTCCGTCGTGCGTGTGGATGTGAACGAACGGCTGGCTGGAGAGCTGGGCGCCAAGGTCTGGGTCGTGCTCGGCGCGGACAACGTGACCGTGAGTCGGTACGGAGTCCTGCGCGACTGACCAGCCTTTACCAGATTCTGCTAAGCTTGCAGCGCGCGGAGCCGGCGCCTCAGCTCGTTGCGTCGAGCGCTACTGCCGGAGTATCGACAGGGACAGGAAGGCAAAGCATGTATGTAAAGCGGTCAGAGGATGTTCCGGCCGAGCCGGTGCCCGCGGCGTCGGGAACCACGCGCCAGGTGCTGATCGGCGAGGACACGGCACCGAACTTCCAGATGAGGCGCTTCATCATGGAGCCCGGCGGCGGGATGCCGCGCCATACGAACACGGTGGAACACGAGCAGTACGTCCTCCGGGGAAGAGCCAGGATCGGGATCGGCGACGAGACAGTCGAGGTGATGGCCGGCGACGTCGTGTTCATCCCGGCGGGCATACCCCACTGGTACAGCGCCCTCGAGGGGGAGTCGTTCGAGTTTCTCTGCCTCGTGCCCAACCTGCCCGACCGGATTGACCTGGTTCCCGAGGGCGACTGATCCCGCGGTCGGCACGTCAGAATCCGACGCCGATTCCCAAGGCGATTAGTGGGCCGCCCCCGTCGTAGGGTGAGTTCGTGTCCTGGATGACCTCGTACAGGACCTCGAACAGGAGCCACGAACGGCGTCCGGTCCGCTGACTGAAGCCCCCTCCCAGGAACAGGAACGGGTAGGTTTCCCGGTCGCTCTCACCCGTGAAAATGACGCGGTCGTAATTGCCGGCCCCGCCTTCAGCGTGGGCGTAGACCTGGGGAATGACGCGGTACCTAGTGAACAGACTCCCGGAGACGGCATGGGAAGTGACGGTCTCGGCAAAGCGATCCCGCCACCAGTACTCGTAGCCGAGGCGGGCACCGATCGACCACTGAGGAGTGATCTTGTAACCGATCAACGGATACAAGCCGATTCCGCTCGTGCGGCCGTAACGCACGTTCACCGATCCGCCCCAGTATATCTCGCCCGCGTCGCTCCACGTGGAACCACCGCGCGGTCTGCGTTGCCCGAACAGGTCAGGTGGACCGGCGAACACCAGCAGGGTCGCGATCGCTACGGCCAGGCCGAAAGTTGAGATCCGGAAGCGTCCAGATACTCGGCCTCGGATCGGACGCGTGGATCCGCTGGTCAACTGATCCCTCACTCTCTACCTTCTTCGCTCGTATTCGCGATTCGGCATCTGGAAGACGAGGCCGGACCGCCGCCGGTCACTCGAATCATCGACGGGTAAGCGATGAGCGACTCCATGCTGAGAATATCCCTCCCCGACGGATCTGTTAGAGAACTTCCCACGGGCGCCTCGGCCGCCGACCTGGCAGCCTCGATCGGCCCGGGCCTGGCCCGGGCCGCGGTGGCGGCCAAGGTGGATGGCGAACTGTGGGACCTGAACCGCCCGCTACCGGACGACTCCACCGTGGCAATCGTGACGCGCGGCGACGACGACCCTGATGCCCTGTACGCTCTTCGTCACTCGGCAGCGCACGTCCTGGCCACGGCAGTGCGCGACCTGTATCCGGGGGCCAGAATCGGTTTCGGCCCGCCGATCGACAACGGGTTCTACTACGACTTCGACGTGCCCGAGCCATTCACACCCGAGGACCTCGAGAATATCGAGGCCCGGATGGCCGAGGTGATGAAGGACGGTTGTGCCTTCGACCGCCGCGAGGTGGACCGGGCAGAGGCTGAAGCCCTGTTCGCCGACGATCCGCTGAAGCTGGAACGCCTGGCCGAGATTCCGGAGGGCGAGACGATCTCGACCTACACGAACGGGCCGTTCACGGACCTGTGCCGCGGGCCCCACGTGGCGGCGACAGATGAGATCAAGCACTTCAAGCTGCTTTCCGGGGCGGGCGCGTACTGGAGAGGGGACGAGACGCGTCAGATGCTGCAACGCATCTACGGGACCGCTTTCTACGACAAGAGAGCCCTGGCCGCATACCTGGACCAGCTCGAGGAGGCGAAGAAGCGCGACCACCGGAAGCTTGGGCAGGAGCTTGACCTGTTCAGCTTCCACGAGGAGTTCGGTCCCGGATTGGTGGCCTGGCACCCGAAGGGGGCCCGCATTCAGCTCAACCTCAGGCGTTGGATCGAGGACCTGGTCGACAAGCAAGGCTACGAATTTGTCTACACGCCACACGTGACCAGCGAGTCCCTGTTCCGCCGCTCGGGTCACCTGCCGACGTATGCCGAGAACATGTATCCGAGCATGCAGGAGGAGGAGGGCGGGGAGGCGTTCCGGGTCAAGCCGATGAACTGTCCGGGGCACGCCATGATCTACGCGGCCCGGCAGCGCAGCTACCGCGACCTGCCGTTTCGTTTGTCGGAGATCGCCAACGTGTACCGCTACGAGCGTTCGGGTACGCTGCATGGATTGCTGCGCGTGCGGATGCTGACGATGGATGACGGCCACGTGTTCTGCACTCCGGACCAGGTCGAGGACGAGATCTTCATCTGCATCGACCTGATCGATGAGGTCATGGGCACGCTTGACCTGGAGTATCGTCTCGACTTCGCGACCCGGCCGCAGAAGCGGATCGGCGCCGATGAAGTGTGGGACCGGGCGGAGTCCGACTTGAGGCAGGCCCTCGATCGGGTGGGCCGACCTTACGGCATCGACGAGGGCGGGGGCGCCTTCTACGGCCCCAAGATCGATATCAAGTTCAAGGACGCGATCGGCAGGGAGTGGCAGGGCGCGACGATCCAGCTCGACTTCAACCTGCCCGAGAGATTCGATCTCGAGTACATCGGGCCGGACAACAAGCCGCATCGTCCGGTCATGATCCACCGGGCCATCTTAGGCACGCTGGAACGGTTCACGGGCTTTCTGATCGAGCACTTCGCCGGCGCGTTTCCTGTCTGGCTGGCGCCGGAGCAGGTTCGGGTGCTGCCGATTACGGACGATCACGCGGCCGGAGCCGGCGAGATCGTCGGGCGTCTCAAGGAGGCCGGGCTGGTGGCGCAGCTCGACGTACGCTCCGACACGCTCAATTACCGAATCCGGGACGGCGAAATGAACAAGATCCCGTACCTGCTGGTGGTAGGGGATCGCGAGCTGGAGGCTGGCACGGTGGCGGTGCGCGCCCGCGGCGCCGAGAAGAAACAGGTTGTGATGCCCGTGCAGGAGTTCATCGATCGGGTGACGGACGAAATTCGGACCCGGGCGCTGGTGCCATGAGAAAGCCTCTGCGGTCATGACGCGAGAGGGCGAGGCGGTGGAGCGCCCCTGGTGGAGCCGTCGTTCTTTCGCCTGCGCAGCGGTTGCCGGCCTGCTGGGAGCCAGGTTTGCCCCGCTGCAGGCCTTCGCACGCGAAGACGAGTGGCTCGCTATCATCCTGGGTTCGATCCAGGACGGCGGTCTTCCGCAGGCGGGCTGCTACTCGGAGCGGTGTGACCGGGCCCGCCTTGATCCCCACTATGTGGCGTCTCTCGGCATCATGGAACCGGTTTCGGGGCGGGCGTGGCTCGTCGATGCGAGTCCGGACCTGGTGCGGCAAATGGACCTCTTTCCCGGTCACGCGTTCCGTGCGAGAGCCTCGGAGCGTCGACCTTTCGAGGGCATTCTCCTCACCCACGCGCACATCGGGCATTATCTCGGCCTGGCCCTGCTCGGTCGCGAAGCTCTCGCCATCCAGCCGACCCCGTGCTACTGCAGCTCGCGGATGGCGGAGTTCCTGACGCGCAACGGCCCGTGGAGCCTGATGGTCGAGGAAGGTCGCCTGGACCTGCGGGTCCTGGAGCCGGACCGGCCGACTCGGCTTGCCGATGATCTGACCGTGACCGCTCTGCTGGTCCCTCACCGGGACGAGTACAGCGACACCCTGGGCTTCGTATTCGAGGGGCCCCGCCGATCGCTGCTCTACCTTCCGGACATTGATCGCTGGGAGAACTGGGACCGCCGCATCGAGGACGTGGTCGCCGGCGTCGATATAGCGCTTATCGACGCCACGTTCTATTCGGCGGCTGAGATCCCGGGACGAGACCGCTCGGAGATCCCGCATCCGCTGGTGACGGACACGATCAAGAGACTGGGAGATCTCGCGGGGGGCGATCGATCCGTTGTGCTCACCCATCTGAACAACTCCAATCCTGTTCTCGACCCGGGAAGCCAGGAGCGCGCGCTTGTGCTGAAGGCCGGGTTCGGGATCGCCCGGGCCGGGCAGACGTACGGGCTGTGAGCCACGATCTCCTGAGCACAGCGCTTACCCGTGACGCGCTTATCGATGTTCCCCTGATCGGGGGGGCGATGTTTCCGTGCGGCAACCCCGAGCTAGTGGCGGCCGTTTCGGAGGCCGGCGGCATCGGAATCGTGCAGCCCGTATCCCTCACGTACGTCCACGGGCACGAGTTCAGGGCCGGCCTCAGATACATCCGTCGGCTGACCGACCGGCCCGTCGGACTAAACGCCCTGATCGAGAAGTCGTCACGCCGCTACCGTGAGCGGATGTCGGTCTGGGTTGACGTGGCCCTTGAGGAGGGCATCCGTTTGTTCGTGACGTCGCTCGGGAATCCGGCCTGGGTGGTGGAGCGGGCACGTGCGGCCGAAGGGGTCGTCTATCACGACGTGACCGAGCTCAAGTGGGCGCAGAAGGCGATCGACGGTGGTGTGCACGGTCTGATTGCGGTCAATGACCGGGCGGGCGGCCACGCCGGACCGTACTCGGCGGACGCGTTGCTGGACCAGGTGGGCGACCTGGGACTTCCGGTCGTGTGTGCAGGTGGGATCGGAACCGAAGACGACTTCGTGCGCGCATTGCGACTCGGGTATGCCGGAGTGCAGATGGGGACGCGATTCATCGCCACGGACGAATGCACGGCGAGCGACGCGTACAAGCGAGCGATCATCGCCGCCGGAGAAGACGACGTGGTGCTCAGCGAGAAGGTGACGGGTGTCCCGCTCTCGGTCCTGAGGACGCCGTACGTGGAGGCGATGGGTGTGAAGGTCGGGCCCGTGGCCCGGCGCCTCCTGCGCGGTCGGCGCACGAAGCACTGGATGCGATCATTCTATGCGGTTCGGTCGGGAATCCGGTTGACACGCGCCAACCGCGACCATGCGGGGCGCAGACAGTTCTGGCAGGCGGGTAAGAGCGTCTCCGGCGTCGGCTCGATCGAGCCCGCCGGCGAGATCGTACGACGCTTCGCGGCGGCTGCCAGGGCTGCTAGCTCCTGATTCGCTCCGCCACCAGCTCGCCTTTCAGTATGGTGACCGCTTTTCCGGCCAGCAGTACCCGGTCCGAGCGCACGCGTACGCCGACCGTCCCCCCACGATCCGATACCTGGCGTCCCACCAGGTCGGCGGTGTCCAGCCGGTCCGCCCACCACGGCCCGAGACAGCAGTGCGCCGAGCCGGTCACCGGATCCTCGTCCACTCCGACGGCCGGAGCGAAGAAACGCGATACGAAGTCGACTCCGCTCGCCAGCAGGGCGGGTCCGGCTCGCGCGGTGACCATCACGCCCCTCACGGGAAGCGCTCCCATCCGCTGAAAGTCCGGCCGAAGGGCCCGGACCGCATCCTCGTCAGCGAGTTCGACGAGGATGTCAAATCGGCTTCGGGCGATCGCCAGGGGAGCGATGTCCCCGAGCGAGTCCAGCAGACCGGGGGGTGGCTCACACGGCATCGGGTTCTCGGCCGGGAAGTCCATCTCGATTCCGTCACCACGTTGTACGGCCGCGAGGCGACCGCTGAGCGTGTCGAAAAGAGCCGGTTCCCCGAGGTCGAGAATCGCCTCCTCCCACAACGCGTGCGCGCTGGCCAGGGTCGCGTGCCCGCACAACTCCACCTCTACTGTCGGCGTGAACCACCGCAGGCCGAAGGCGTTCTTCTTCGGGTACAGGAAGGCGGTCTCGGACAGGTTCATCTCCCGTGCGACCTTCTGCATCCAGTCCTTCTCGGCCGGAGCGTCCAGAATACATACGGCGGCAGGGTTGCCGGCGAAGGGCTCGTCGGTGAAGGCATCGATCTGCAGCAGTCTCATTCTCGCGGACCCTCCGCTGGCGCACGCTCCGGGTATAGCGATAGAAGGCCGTCACGGCTGGCGTCGCATACGCCCCGCTCGGTGATGATCCCCGTGACGAGACGTGCCGGTGTGACATCGAAACCGAAGTTCGCGACGGGACTCCCCGTTGGTGTGATCCGGACGGACGTCACGCGGCCGTCCGGCCCCATTCCGACGACCTCCGTTACCTCCACGTCGTCCCGCTCCTCGATTGGAATCTCGTCGATCCCTTCTTCCCCCAACTGCCAGTCGATGGACGGACCGGGTACGGCCGCGTAGAACGGTACCCCACAGTCGTGCGCGGCCACGGCCTTCATGTAGGTGCCGATCTTGTTGCACACGTCGCCGGTCGCCGTCGTGCGGTCGGTCCCGGTGATCACCAGGTCGACGCGCCCGGTCCGCAACAGGTGTCCCGAAGCATTGTCGGGGATGACCGTATGGGGGACTCCCTCCTCCGCCAGCTCCCACGCGGTAAGGGACGCGCCCTGGTTGCGTGGTCTGGTCTCGCTGACCCATACGTGCACCGGCATTCCGGACCGGTTCATACGATACACGGGAGCCAGGGCCGTTCCCCAGTCCACCGTGGCGAGCCAACCTGCGTTGCAGTGCGTGAGCAGTTGAAGCGGTCCGTCGCGCATCGCGTTCGCTGCCCGATCTCTCAGCACTCCGGCGCCGTGCTCGCCGATGGACCGGCAGATGGCTACGTCCTCATCGGCGATGGTTTTTGCCCGTTCGAAGGCCGCTTTCTCTCTCTCTCTCGGGGCGACTGCGGCGAGCCGATTCCGCATGTCGTCGATGGCCCAGCGCAGATTTACTGCCGTGGGTCGCGTATCCAGCAGCGTACGGGCCGCTGCTCCCAGTCCCTCATCAGATGCGTCGGATCGCATGGCGAGGGCCAGACCGTACGCGGCCGTCGCCCCGATCAGCGGCGCACCGCGGACCCACATGTGTCGGATGGCTCTTGCGACATCGTCTACCGATTCGAGAGTCACGACCCTGAGCTCGTGCGGCAATCGCGTCTGGTCGATGATCCGGAGCCTGCGGCTGGAACTCGCCTCGCTGTCCACCCAGACGGATCGCATGTCCGTACCCTGGACTTTCAAGCGTCGCCTCCGCGTCTTGCAGGTCGCTGGTGATTCACGTCGTGTTCAGAGATTCAGAGATAGGGAGAGAAGAGCCAGGCAGCTCCATCTCGCAGCTTGGTCGGCAGGCTGCGCCGTTCCAGCTCGTCCCGGGAAAGTGGCCGCGAATCGTCTATCTTGCGTGTCACGATCTCGTCCAGTCGAGCCGTGAGATCCCTGTCGTAGCACTCCACGTTGAACTCGAAATTCAGCCGGAGGCTGCGGGGATCCCAGTTTCCGGATCCGAACAGGGCCCAGGAATCGTCCACCAGCATCAGCTTGGTGTGATCGAACGGCGGCGGTGTGAGCCACACCCTGCTCCCGTATTCCATCACCTGGCCAAGCTGTGCCCGCATGGCCCATCCCACGATGCGCAGGTTGTTGACCTCGGGGAGCACGATGTCCACACGTGCGCCCCTGAGAGCCGCGACGTTCAGAGCGGATACGAGAGCCTGGTCCGGAAGGAAGTACGGGGTGACGATGCGGACCCGCTCGTTCGCTGTGGCCAGGCCGGCGAGGATCGTCCAGTGAAGCTTCTCGAAGTCATCATCCGGACCGTCCGAGACGCCTCGGGCCGCCGTCGAGCCAGGCCCGGGGCGCGGTGGGCACCACAGACTTCCATCCAGGTGCTCGCCTGTCGTGAATGCCCAGTCGTGAGCAAACGTGTCGACCAGGTGAGCCACCACCGGTCCCTCGAGCCGGAAATGGAGGTCCCGGATCGGGTGTGTCGTATCCAGGCGCAGGCAGCCTCCTTCCCGGATATTCATCCCGCCCGTGAAGCCGACTCGGCCGTCCACGATCAGGATCTTCCGGTGACTCCGCAGGTTGAGGTACGGCATGCGCCACGGGAGCACGCCAGCCATGAACTCGGCGACCCGGACACCGCGTGCCCTGAGCATGCCCGGTGTCCGGGGCTTGCTGTATCGGGCGCCCACTCCGTCGATCAAGACCCTCACCTGAACACCGCGATTCACGGCAGCGGCAAGCTCATCGACGAATGTTTTCCCCGCGCGGTCGAAGTCGAAGATGTACGTCGCCAGGCCGATTGTCGTCGTGGCGGACCGGATGGCCTCCAGCATTGCCGGATAGGCTACGTCGCCGTTGGAGAGCGGGTCGACCCGATTCCCGGACAACAGCTCGTTCTGTGTCACGCGGTCGACAGCCAGAGCGAGTGGCCTGAGGGGCTCGTCGACGTCGGCCGTCGGGAGGGTCGGGGCCAGCACGGCCGGCAGCCTCCGGGTTGACGCGACGCGGTCCATCGACGCGTGAATCTCCGAGCCGCGCCGCTTGATGCGATTGATCCCGAGTATGAGGTAGGTGAGCGACCCGATGACCGGCGCGAGCCACACGAGACCGATCCATCCGATCGCCGCCCGCACGTCCCGTTTGTGAAGGAGGATGTGGGCCGACACGACCAGACTGAGGAAGAAACTCAGTGCCCCGGCGATGTACGGCCACGCTGCGATGAGCGAGTTCACGGACGAGTTCTCCCTGCCCCTGGATCCCCGTTGACGGCAGCACCGTGTGCGACGTTACCTTACGGCTCCGCTGGCCGGGCGCAACACTTCGTCCCCGGCAGCCGACAACGGCGAGGAGCACGGATGACAAACGGACCGGGATTCTCGAAGGCCGCCCGCTTCCTTCTGTTCGGGGCCGCGTTCGTCATCCTGGTGACGGGCGTTCGAACGGCGGAGCCCATACTGGTGCCCTTTCTCCTGGCGGTGATGCTCGCGATTATCTGCGCGACTCCACTGAGCTGGCTCCAGCGGAAGGGCCTCCCGACCTGGTTGGCCGTTCTGCTGATCATCCTCACGCTGCTCGGAATCGCCACCATGACTGGGACGCTGATCGGCACCTCGCTGATCGACTTCACCCGCTCTCTGCCCGGCTACCAGGTGCGCCTTGAGCGCGAGATGACGAGATTCGCCGTGTGGCTGTCCGGCCACGGGTTCGAGGTCTCGAGCCAGTTGCTGGCCGATTCGTTCGATCCGGGGGAGATCCTGCGCGTCGTGGGTCGGATCTTCACGGGAGTGGGCGATGTCCTGGGCAAGATCGCCTTGATCCTGATCATCACTGTTTTCATGCTTCTCGAGATCTCGGGCTTCTCGGCGAAGATCAAGTCTGCCTTCCCCAACGCGGACCGGCACCTGTCTCCGCTGACCCGGATCAACGACAACATCCGCCGGTACCTGGCGCTGAAGACGCTGATCAGCCTGACCACCGGCGTGCTGGTGGCCGTGTGGCTTCGGATCATGGGGGTGGACTACGCCCTGCTGTGGGGCCTGCTCGCTTTCCTCCTGAACTATATTCCGAGTATCGGCTCGTTCATCGCAGCCATCCCGGCGGTGATGCTGGCGTTCCTGCAGCTCGGCCCGGGCGACGGGTTGCTGACTGCCCTTGGCTACCTGGCGATCAACACGGCGATAGGCAACTTCATCGAGCCGAAGGTGATGGGTGAGGGCATGGGGCTCTCGACACTCGTCGTGTTCCTGTCGCTGATTTTCTGGGGATGGGTTCTCGGCCCCGTCGGAATGCTCCTGTCCGTGCCCCTGACGATGATCCTCAAGATCGTGCTCGAAGCGAACGAAGAGACGCGGTGGATGGCGATTCTCCTCGGTTCACGCCCGCCGGAAGTCGTAGTGGGCGGTGAAGGGGACGATGCGGCCGAGTGGGTGGGCACATGATCGACTTCGGGACTGGAGACGGACGCGAGCTCATCGACCTGGTCCGGTCATCAGTGATCGGAGCGAACGAGGCCGTTCCGGGCCCGTTCGGCCCGCGCAGGGTGACCTATGCGGACTACACGGCGTCCGGCCGCTCATTGTCGATCATCGAGGACTTCATCAGGGAATCGGTGCTTCCGCTCTACGCAAACACTCATACGGAAAGCTCGGGGACCGGGCGCCAGACTACCCGCTTTCGAGAAGACGCACGGGCGATCATCCGGCGCTGCGTGATGGCGACCGATGAGCACGCCGTGATCTTCTGTGGAACGGGATGCACGGGAGCGATCGACCGCCTGATCGGCGTGCTGAACCTGCGCATCCCGGCCGACCTGGACGATCGATACGGGCTCACGGAGCTGATCCCCGCCGACGAGCGGCCGGTTGTCTTCATAGGTCCGTACGAGCACCACTCGAATGAGCTCCCGTGGCGGGAGTCGATCGCCGACGTCGTCACGATACGCGAGGACCTGCACGGCGGTCTCGACCTCGAAGAGCTCGAGGCCAGGCTCGTGGAACATGCCGATCGCCCGCTCAGGATCGGCTCGTTCTCGGCGGCCTCGAACGTGACGGGGATCACCACGCCGGTCGGCCGGGTGTCCGTTCTCCTCCATCGCCACGGCGCGTTGTCATTCTGGGACTTTGCCGCGGCCGCACCATACGTGGGCGTTCGGATGGAGCCGGAGGGCGATTCCGAGGAAGACCGCCTGGACTACAAGGACGCGATCTTCATCTCTCCCCACAAGATGATCGGGGGGCCGGACACGCCAGGCCTGCTGGTGGCTCGCCGTGCACTGTTCCGGAACCGGGTGCCCGTCGTGCCGGGTGGCGGAACGGTGTGGTACGTGAACCCGGACGGGCACCGGTACTTCGAAGATCCGGAGACCAGGGAGGAGGGCGGCACGCCGCAGATCATAGGCTCGATCCGGGCGGGACTGGTCTTCGCCCTGAAGGAAGCGGTCGGTCTGGAGGCCATACGAGAGCGGGAGGAGTCGTTCATCCGCCGGGCCATCCATTCCTGGAGCGAGAATCCGAATATCGAGATACTGGGCGACCGGGAGCACGAACGTCTGTCTATCGTCTCGTTCGTGGTACGCAATGGTGGTCGGTACCTGCACCACAATTTCGTGGTGGCCCTTTTGAACGACCTGTTCGGGATTCAGTCGCGGGGTGGATGCTTGTGTGCAGGGCCCTACGGTCACCGGTTACTCGGTATCGATATCGAGAAGTCGCGGGAGTTCGAGCGCGAGATCGGGCGCGGATGCGAGGGGATCAAACCGGGCTGGGTGCGCGTGAACTTCAACTACTTCATATCGGAGACCGTCTTCCGCTTCATCCTGGACGCGGTGCACATGATCGCGGAGGACGGGTGGCGCCTGCTCGATCATTATGACTTCGACCCGCATACGGGGCTGTGGCAGCACGCCCGCGCCCGCGGCGAGTCGCCGATGAGCCTGTGGAACGTCCGCTTCACTCCGAACGGGATCGAGTGTCCCCACCACAGGTACTCGGCGGGTGAGGACCGGCTGGAATCGTACCTCGAAGAAGCCCGGCAGATCTTCCGCGACGCGGCCGGGCCCGGCGACGGCTTCCAGGGTGAGTGTACGCACGTTCTGACGTCCGACTTCGAGCACCTGCGCTGGTTTCCCCTGCCGCACGAGTTGAGCGCCGACAAGAGCCCCGCCCCGGGCTAAGCAGGGGGATGTGCGCCCGGTCGCGCCGGAGTCCAATCCCGAGCGGATGGTCCGTCAACCAGCCGTCGGGTCCTCGGCGGCGAATCCGATATCTCTGTGCGTTCCGTCACAGAACGGCTTGTTCTTCGATGCCCCGCAGCGACATAGAGCTCCGGCGGCGCCTTCAGCGGCGGCGCCGTCAACGCCTTCGATCCGGAACCGACCCTCGAGCACCAGCGGGCCGTCCGCGCGGATCCTGAGCGTCAGCTCCGCCGGGTCCGCTTCGCCTGTCGCGCGAACCTTTGCGACGCCCAGCTTCCCGCTGTCCTCGAATCCGGCCTCGGCGTGGCGTCCGTCGCAGAATGGTTTGTTGAGCGAAGCCCCACACCGGCAAAACGCCGCCCGGGTCTCTCGGCTCAGTTCGCGGCGATCGGCGTCGAGCAGCACGAGGTCGCCGGATGCGTAGATCGGTCCGTTGGGAACCATGCGTAGCTCGTTGCCCGGAGCAGGTTTCTCCTGCGACCCACCATCGAGACGCTCGTACGCGAGGGCTCCGGTGGGGCAGTGCCGTACGACGGCCGCCAACTCGTCCGGTGAAGCGGCTCCCGCGTCGATCCACGGCCTGCGCTCGGGGTCGAATACGTCCGGGAGCCCGTGAACGCACTCCGCCACGTGAATGCAACGCGCGGCATCGTACGTCACGCGGATGCCCTCGGCGTCGTAACTGCTGATCTTGGCCATTGCCACCTCAGTCGTGCTTGTCAGGGCCCGGTCACCACGATGCGACCCTCCGTCGGCCCGACGACGGGTGCCTCAACCTATGTCCAGCCCACTCGATGGAGCCAGTTCTGGCAGGCTGCCGGTACCTCTGCATCTCCGCCTCCGCGATAGTTCGAATCGCAGCCCTGGCACTGTTGCGCCCGATCGCGTCGTACATAGCTTCTCCCTCCATCATGCAGGAACGTCTGATTCGACTGTATCGGGATCACTTCGGGGACGCCCCGTCCGCCGTGCTCGCACTGGCCGGGGACGGCTCCACTCGTGCCTACCGCAGGCTCCTGGCTCCCGATGGCCAGAGAGTCGTCGGCGTGATGGGGCCCGATCACGAGGAGAATCGTGCGTTCCTGTCTTTCACGCGATCCTTCCTGACGGTCGGGCTTCCGGTTCCGGCTCTATACGCGGCGGACGAAGAGGCCGGCGTCTACCTTCTCGAAGACCTCGGCGATACGACCCTGTTCGACGCCCTCGATGAGGCTCGTACCTCAGCCGGGGGCGGCTTCCCGGACTCGATGGTCCCGGTGTACCGGGAGGTCATCGGCTGGCTACCTCGCTTCCAGGTGCGGGGGGGGGAGGTCGTGGATTATTCGGTCGCCTATCCCCGTGAGGCGTTCGATCGCCAGTCGATCCAGTGGGACCTGAACTACTTCAAGTATCATTTCCTCAAGTTAGCTCACGTGCCGTTCAGCGAGGCCCGGCTCGAGTTGGACTTCGAGACACTGATTGAGTTCGTCCTGCGGGCCAATCGCGATCACTTCCTGTACCGAGACTTCCAGTCCCGGAACGTGATGCTGCAGGACGGAAAACCCAGGTTCATCGACTACCAGGGTGGGAGACGCGGAGCGCTCGCCTACGACGTAGCCTCTCTCCTCTACGACGCGAAAGCGGATCTTCCGTCGAGGCTCAGGGATGAGCTCCTGTCGCACTACCTGGATGCTCTCGAGGCAGAAATACGCGTGGACCGGCAGGAATTCACCGAAATCTACCAGGCGTACGTCCTCGTGCGAGTCATGCAGGCGCTGGGAGCGTACGGCTACCGCGGCTTCTTCGAGAGGAAGCCGCGCTTCCTTCGCAGCGTGCCGTTCGCAGCTCGCAATATCCATCAACTGCTGGAGGAGGGCCTGCCGGTCAACGTGCCCGAGCTGGAGCGCGTGTTCAGGCACATCGCTGCGGCCTGGTCCAGGCCGGAGGTGCTCCCGGAGCACACCGGGCTGACACTGCACCTGTTCAGCTTCAGCTACCGACGCGGGTACCCGGAGGCGACTGACAGTCACGGAGGCGGGTTCGTATTCGACTGTCGCTCCGTGCCGAATCCGGGCCGTGAGCCCGAGTACCAGGCAAGTACCGGTCGGGAGCCCGAAGTGGCGAGGTTCATCGAGTCGCACGCGGCCACCGAGGCCTTCTGGTCGAGTGCCCGGGCACTGACCGAGGCGCACATCTCGGAGTATGTGCGGCGAGGGTTCGAGAGCCTGACCGTTTCCTTCGGCTGCACCGGCGGCCAGCACCGGTCCGTGTACTTCGTGGAGCGCATGGCGAGATACGTCGAGCGTGTGTTTCCGGCCGTTCGCGTGAGGCTTCATCACAGGGAAGAACCATACTGGCCGGGGCGCGAGCCCGGGCCGCGTTGAACGCTTCCATGGATGGGATGATCTTTGCGGCGGGCCTGGGCACGCGCCTCAAACCACTCACTGACCGAACGCCGAAGGCCCTGATCGAGGTCGGCGATACCACCCTGCTGGAGCGGACGATCGACCGGCTCGCCGGGGCGGGTTGCGACCGGATCGTTATCAACGTACATGATCACGCGGAGCGGATTATCGAGTTCCTGCGTGCCGGACCGTCGACACCCGGGTCGCTCGGTGCAGGCGATACGATGGCAGCGAGCGCGCCCGGTTCAATGCCCGAGTGGTGCGGTGCCAAGATCGTGGTGTCCGTAGAGATTGACGCTCCGCTCGAGACGGGCGGGGGCCTCAAGCAGGCTGCGGGTCTGCTCCGCTGCGACCGGACTATCCTCGTGCATAACGTGGACGTGATCTCCTCCGTCGATCTACGCCGCATGATCCGGACGCACGAGGAGTCAGCCGCGCTGGCCACGCTGGCGGTGAACCGCCGGCCGGCGACCCGTTACCTGGTGTTCGATGATTGGGGTTTGTGTGGTAGGGTGGACACTCGCACCGGTACTGAGGAATGGGCCCGACTGCCCTCCGAGCCCCAGTGGCGCGCCGGTTTTACGGGTGTCCAGGCTCTCGCGCCGGTCATCCTCGACCAGTTGAGCGAGACCGGTCGGTTCTCGATCATGGAGTCGTATCTGCGGCTGGCGGCGACCGGGGCGCGCATACTGCCCCACGATGTGACGGGAGCCACCTGGTTCGATGTGGGTACGCCCGAGCGCCTTGAAGTCGCCCGGGCGTCACTTGCAGGTCGCTGAAAGATCCTGGGTGGCCGTCCGGGCTTCATCAATGACCTGCTGGAAGCCGGAAACGTCTGAATCTCTTGTCAACTCGCGGCCGGACGTTCGATCCCGGCACGCACAAGGAAGGGTACCTCCAGTTCGTCTTCCGTGACCGCGTACAGATACCGGTTCCGGATGATCGGGGCCGGATAGAAGTCCACGGGGAAGGGGAGAAGGACCTCTCCGAAGTAGCGTCCCTGTGGGTCGAACACGTCGAACAGCCGCTCTTCCAGGTCGCCTTCTGCCACAATCTGGACCCACAGGTTGCCCTCGTCGTCGAACATGAACTCCTCAAATGCCGGCTTGCTGTTCGGAATCCTCGACCAGTCGTGTTTGCCGCCCGCATCGGTAAACCACTCGAGGTTCTCGCGGGCCTGATCCAGGTCTGCTGCTGTGACCGGCAGCGCCTCGTAGTCCCTCCGGACGGAGCGAAGGGTGTCGCCCTGCCAGCTGAGCTGGAAGATGTGGTAGTCGCCGGTAAGCCCGGCCCAGTAGGTCCCATCTCGAGTCAGGTGCCACTCGAGAGACGGCGTGTAGGGGACGCCGGTCATCATCCAGCTGTTTTCGTCCCGGAGTTCGTACATCTCTCGTTCGCCCGGGTACTCGGGTGGCGCGACGGAGTCGATGGGTTGGAGGTCGGGTCCGTGCCGCACCATGACCAGCGCGAAGTCATCCTCGACCGTCGGATCGATGCCGTAGGTATAGAAAAGACCTGCGTCGTCGAAGCCGCCCGGCCACGGCATGACCGTGATGCCCCCTATCGTGGGGTGACTGGCGACGAAGACGCCCGCGGTGTCCACTACCGAAAGGAGGTTGTTCGACGGATCTGCGAGCCACAGGTGGCCGTCCGGTCCCCAGTCCATCCCGATCACCCGATTGAACTCGCTGGGTCCCTCGCCCTGGCGCCCGACCGTGCGGACGTGTGTTCCGTTGGCGTCGAATACCCTGATTTCCTGCGCCTGGCCCTCGAACACCCAGAACCGACCGTACTCGTCTACCTCGAAGTCCGTGATCGCCCCGAACATGTCCGGTCCTGTCCCGTCGAGCGTGCCGATTCTCAGCTCCTCATTCACGCCCCATCCATCTCCGGCGGCCCAAAGGGAGCCCTGTGGATTGTTCACTGAGATCTGCCCGCTGCTGAGCGTGTCGACCGTGCCACCCCAGCCGCTAGCCGGAGCCTCGCTGGCGCAGCCTACGGTGCTGAGAGCGAACGCGATGGCCGCAGACACGGTCACCATGCGAAAGGTTGGTCACGGGCCGCATACATCAATGTATGGGAATGGACACGGTGGGGATGAAGAAACCTGACCGGGGACCGGTTCGAGCCAACTGGCTCGCTGCGCCCCGCACCGGGCCCCGGATCAGATTCAGCGTGAGCGAGGCACGTTTGACCGCCTGTCGAGCAGGCTTTCTCATCCGGCCTCATCCTTCTATTTGCCGCTCGACGCCAAAAAGTTACATGTAATCCGGAGACCAGAGGACGGGCCTCTCCCGAGCCGTGGGCTCCCGGTGGTCACTGGCCGTCCTCCGAGTAATCTTGGCTCGGGGAGCACCGGGGGTAAACGCGGCGTGCTCATCTCACGTCTCATAAGGAAACACGGTCACACGGAGCGCACGTGACGGAGCCTCGAAATCCGGAAACCGAGCTGTCATTTCTGATCCGGAGGGCGCAGTCGGGAGACCCGCACGCGTTCGAGAGGCTCGCCCGGGCGTACAGGGACCGGATATACCGCTGGGCTCTGGTGAGGACAGGGGACGAGGATGACGCGGAGGACGCCACACAGGAGGCGTTAGTGCGTCTTCACCGGGGCCTTCGGAGATTCACGGGAGCGGCTCGCTTCGAGACCTGGCTCTACTCCGTTGTGCGGAGTGCCGCGGCCGACGTGCGGAGGCGTGGGCAGAGGGGAAGGCGGCTGAAAGACAGATACGCGATCCATGGCGACAGGCCCGGTGCCACCGACCCGAACGATGTGGAGGCGGGGATGGAACGTAGACGGCTGACGATCCTCGTCAGGACGTTTATCGAGGAGCTGCCGGCCCGGCAGCGGGAGGCGATGGACCTAGTCGACCTTCAGGGCCTGGCGCCTGCCGAGGCAGCGCAGAGGCTCGAGATCCGGCCGGCGACGCTCCGGACTCACCTGTTTCGGGCCCGAAGGACACTGAGAAGCCGATTGTTGGAGTCCCTTCCGGGAGTGGAGGAAACGGGATGAACTGTGCCGAGTGCCGGGAGCACGTTCTGGAGGCCGAGCCGCTGGAGATCGCGGCTGCGCTTTCCGGCTCTCAGGAGGGTGTGGGACCGTCAGTCATCTCCGTCGAGGGTCCGTCAGGTGCTTCGTTCAGGGAGCATGTCGCGGGCTGCCCCGGTTGCATGACCGCGGCGGAGTGGGTCATGGCGGCGCAGGAGGAACTGGTCGGAGACCTCTCCGTCCTCAGTCCACGTCGCTCGTTGTATGTGTCGGTGCCGGAGGCCGTCCTCGAGGCAGCGCGCCGGAGCAGGCGGACTCGCCGGGGCTCCTGGGGCATCGCCGCCGCGGCGGTGGCGGCGGGCATCCTGGCTGTTCGCAGCATGGACCTCGAAGTCGGCGGAGAGCCGAGCGCAGTGGAGATCGTCGCGACGGCTCCTGTGGTCGCGACGGTTCTGACTCCGGCTGTGGATGCATCGCTGGACGAGAACGTTGCCGTGTTCGAGACCGAAGATTCCGACATCGTGGTTTTCTGGTTCTACGAGGGGAGGGGACAATGATGACAGCGTCGATTCGTATCGCGGCCGCGTGCTTAGTGGCCTCCGTGGCCCTGAGCCTCGGAGCGTGCGTGGCAGGGGACGGGGCGCCGGAGACCGAGACCCGGACCTTCGAGGTCCTGTACCTTGATGACTGGGTCGTGGAGAGGCTGGTCGAGCCCTACGTGTACAGCGGCCGGGAGGGAGCTCCCGGCATGGCGAGTGTGGTCCAGGGCAAGCTCACCGTCCGCGAGACGCCTGAGAACTTGCGGCGCATCGACGAAACGCTCCTCGAATTCGATCGTCCGAAGCCCATGGTCCGTCTTGTGTTCCAGATTATCGAGGCCAACGGGGAGCAGGGCGTGGATCCCCGGATCGCCGATGTGGAGGCTGCCCTGCGGCAGTTGTTCCGCTTCGACGGCTACCGCCTGTTGGGTGAGGTGATGGTCTACGGAACGGAAGGGAACGAGTTGTTCCAGGAGTTCGACGTTCCCGACCTCGGCCCCTCAGCGATCGAGGCGGTAATCATGAACGTGCGCGCCGACTCTGCTGGAGGCACTGTTCAGCTGGAGTTGAGGTTCCATGCGGGATCACGGACCGTGTTCGGAACGACAGTTCGGGTGCGCGCGGGACAGACCGCCGTACTTGGTCGGACGCCCAGCTCCATCGGGTCCCGAAATATCATCCTGGTAGTAAGGCCGGAACTTCAACAAATACAAGAATAAACAAGAGGTTACTTATAGTCGATTGTAATCAATGATGGACCCGGGGAGCCCTGGCCGCCTGCGTCGCGGTCGCCGGGCTCGGGCGGCTGTTCGTTCTCGACGCCATGACAGGCGAGGTATGCGTCTCGCGAAGCCGAGGCGAGCACCTTCGCTCTTTCGGCCGACCCGGAGCGGGTCCCGGGGGAGCTTCGCCGATCCGATGGGCAGGGGTTCCCTCCGGACGCGTTGACACTCCCGGATTCGCCGCCTAACTTGACGACCCTGAAAACACGAAAGTGGAGCGTTGCTCCCACCTTTCGGCGTGCTGGCGCCTCGGGGCGCGGACACGGCTGCCGGGTAGAAACACGGACGCGATCCTCGCGGGTTGGAGGCGGTTCGTGCTTGCCCGGTCGGCATTGCCGAATCGGGCTTTTTGTGTTTGCCGGGCGGCCCCGGGCCGAGCCGACCGGCGGCGGGTGCACGACGGCCCTGGAAGAGGTGAAGTGAGCCAAGACGAATTACGCGTAAACGACAGGATTCGCATCAGTCCCATCCGCCTGATCGGCGATGATGGCGAGCAGGTCGGGATCATCCCCACGGACGAGGCGCGAGCGATCGCCGCCGAGCGTGGGCTGGATCTGGTGGAGGTCGCGCCCAATTCTCGTCCTCCCGTGTGCCGGATCATGGACTACGGGAGATTCAAGTACGAGCAGGCACGGAAGTCGAGGGAGGCGAAGAAGAAGCAGCACATCATCCACGTGAAGGAAATCAAGATGCGACCGAAGATCGAAGGTCACGACTTCGGCTTCAAGCTCCGTCACGCGAGGCGATTCCTCGAGGACGGGGACAAGGTGAAGTTCACGCTCCGCTTCCGGGGACGGGAGATGACGCATCCCGAGCTCGGCGTACGCGTGCTCGAGCGAGTGAAGGCGGAGCTCGAGGAGCTGGGAAACGTCGAATCTGACATTCGCAAGGAAGGCCGGACCATGACGATGCTCATCGGTCCGAAGGGCTAGATAGAGAAGGGTAGCGGAAGATGCCAAAGCAGAAGACAAACCGGTCGGCCGCCAAGCGGTTCACGAAGACCGGCACCGGTAAGTATCGCCGTAACAAGGCTTATCACAGCCACATCCTCACGAAGAAGAGCCCGAAGCGGAAGCGCAATCTTCGAAAGAAGACTCTCGTGTCGAAGGCGGACGAGAAGCGCGTAAGGCGCATGCTCGGAAGCTGAGGAGAGACAGGTGGCCGGTGCTTCCGCGCGACGGCGGCTCCGGATCCAGGATGTGGATTGAAGCAGTCGAAGATAGAAAGAAGAGGGTAACGATATGGCGCGTGTGACCACGAGCGTCACTCGAAAGAAGCGCAAGAAGAAGATACTCAAACAGGCTCGCGGCCAGTTCGGCGCCCGTTCGAAGCTGTATCGCACAGCGAAGAACGCGGTCGAGCGCGGCTGGGCGTATTCGTACCGGGATCGGCGCCGGCGAAAGCGAGACTTTCGCAGGCTGTGGATCGCACGGATCAATGCGGCGAGCCGAGAGCACGATCTCTCCTATTCGCACTTCATTTCAGGGCTCCGCAACGCGGGTGTGGATCTGAACCGCAAGGCCCTCGCAGATCTCGCCGTTCGCGAGCCGGAGGCGTTCGCCGAGCTGACGAAGCTCGCGAAAGAGCATATGCATTGAACAAGAAGGACGAGGCAGGCAGCCTCCGGGAGACCCTGGAGTCGATTCGGGTCGAGGCACTCGGGGCCATGCAGGAGGCAGAGGACGTCGAGTCACTGGAGAAAGCTCGCGTCCGGTTCCTGGGGCGCAACGGGCTTCTGTCTCGCGCACTGTCCGGCCTGAGGACAGTCCCTCCAGAGGATCGTCCAGAAACCGGCAAGAAGGCCAACCAGGTCAAGCAGACTCTGGAAACCACTCTTGAGCTGAGGGTGAGCGAGCTGGCCGGGCTGGCGGCGCGGGAGGAGGAGGAGGGAGCCGATCTGACGCTTCCGGGCCGGCGCCAGTGGCGCGGCGGAGTGCATCCCGTGACTGCGGTCATCGACGAGGTTTGTGACATATTCCAGGAGCTCGGGTTCACTCGTGCAGCAGGCCCGGAGATCGAGACGGACTGGCACAACTTCACCGCGCTCAACATTCCGCTGGACCACCCGGCAGCGGATATGCACGACACCTTCTACCTGGACGACGGTGTGCTCCTGCGGACGCACACGTCGCCGGTTCAGGCTCGCGTGATGATGGAGCACGAGCCTCCGGTCCGGATCCTGGCGCCCGGCATGGTGTTTCGCCGCGATCCGTACGATGCCTCGCACGCGCCGGCCTTCGAGCAGATCGAAGGCCTCGCCGTGGACGAGGGCATCGACTTCATCGAGTTCCGGGCAGCGATCGAATTCTTCGTGCACAGGTTCTTCGGACCGTCGACGAGAACACGGTTCCGACCGTCGTACTTCCCGTTCACTGAGCCCTCCGCCGAGGTCGACGTCAGTTGCTTCCTGTGTGAGGGATCGGGGTGCTCCGCGTGCAAGCGCACGGGCTGGATCGAGATCATGGGGAGCGGGATGGTCAATCCAGCAGTGTTCGAGGCGGTGGGGTACGATCCCGAGAAGTACACCGGGTACGCTTTCGGGATGGGTCCAGCCCGAATCGCGATGCTGCGGTACCGGATCCCGGACATTCGTCTCTTGTACGAGGGAGACATAGGCTTCCTGGAGCAGTTCGCCTGATGGACATCAGCGTCAGCTGGCTTCGTGTCCTTGCACCCTCCATCCAAGGCGCCGCCGAGGAGCTCGCTGCTGACTTGAGTGCCTGGGCCGTACCTGTCGATCGGGTGGTGGCGGTCGGCGACGGGCTCGAGGACGTGGTCGTCGGACTCGTGCTCGAGGTAAGCAGGCATCCGAACGCCGATCGGCTTTCACTATGCCGCGTCGATGCGGGCACGGGGGAAGAGCTCGACGTTGTGTGCGGGGCGCCAAACGTGGTCGAAGGGGCACGTTATCCGTTCATCCCGGTGGGCGGAACGCTGCCTGACAGCTTCAAGATCGAGCGCCGGAAGATCCGGGGGCAGATCAGCAACGGGATGTTGTGCTCGGAGAAGGAACTCGGATTGGGTCGCGACGCCTCTGGAATCATGCGACTCGGGGATGATCATGAGCCGGGAGAGTCCCTTCTCGACGCACTCGGATTGCCGGACGCGCGTCTGGAAGTGGATCTGACGCCGAACCGGATCGACCTGGCGTGTCACGTGGGGGTGGCAAGGGAGCTCGCGCCCGGCGGGGTGGGCGATGTCGTCCTGCCCGCCTTCGGCGACTCGTCGTGGGAGCCCCGATGGGAATCCGGCGAGAACATCGCGGCGGCCGGCGGCGTCACGGTCACCATCGAGGACTCGAAACGTTGCTTCCGCTACCTGGCTGCGATCGTGCGCGGGGTATCCGTTGGCCCGTCGCCGGAATGGCTGCAGGCACGCCTCAGGGCGGCTGGCGCGCGTCCGATCAACAACGTTGTGGACTCGACCAACTACGTACTGCTCGAATTGAACCAGCCCCTGCACGCTTTCGACCTCCAGCGCATCACGGGCCCGGAGATCCGGGTGCGGGCGGCCCGCGGTGAGGCACACACGACTTTGGACGGTGAGGAGCACGAGTTGGGCCCGGAGGTCAGTGTCATCGCCGATGCGGAGCGGCCGATCGCCCTGGCGGGCGTCATGGGCGGGGCGGAATCCGAGGTCTCGATCGAGACAACGGATCTCCTGATCGAGTGCGCCGCTTTCGATCCCATGCACACCCGGCATACAGCGAGGGCCACGGGACTGGCCACGGAAGCTTCGTACCGATTCGAGAGGGGCATCGACGAGTCCGGGATGGAGGCAGCGATCCAACGCTGTGTCGAGCTCCTCCTGGCCACGGCCGGCGGGAAGGCCGATGCCACGGCGATTCGAGTTGGCCGGATGCCTCCGGCGACGCGGTGCGTGAGCCTCCGACCTTCCCGAGTCAGTCAGGTACTGGGACTCAGGCTCTCGGGCGAGCAGATCGCGGGTCTGCTGGAACCTCTCGGCTTCCAGGTGTCGGGCGCCGACGAGGGAGCCGACACGGCGGGATCCTTCGAGGTCACCGTGCCCGGCTGGCGTGTGGACGTGAGCACGGAAGCGGACCTCCTGGAGGAAGTCGCCCGCCGGTACGGATACGAGGCATTCCCGCGCGAGCCACGCTCGTTTCGGCCGAGCGCCGTTCCGGACAGCCCGGTGTGGCGGCGGATCGACCGCGTTCGTCGATCGCTGGCGTCGTCCGGTTTGCTCGAGGCACGGAGCTCGACGTTCGCGTCGCAGGCCAGGACAGCGGGGAACCCTCCGCGGCTTCTCAAGCCGTTGTCCGAAGCGGAGGCGTATTTGCGCACGGACCTGGTCCCGGTGCTGCTAAGCCGGCTTGAGCACAACTGGGCGCGCGGGCACCGCGACGTGCGCCTGTACGAGATCGGAAGCGTATTTCAGGCGCTGGACGACGCCTCGAGGTCTCGCGAATCCGACGCACATCCGTTCCTGGAAGAGATACGTGTCGCACTGGTGTTGACAGGACTCCGGCAACCGGCGCACTGGAGCGGCTCGGGGGGCGACTTCGAGGTCTGGGATCTCAAGGGCCTTCTCGAGGCAATGACCTTGGAACTGGACCTCGGTGAGATTCACCAGGGTGTGGAGCCCGAGGGAGAGTGTGGGCTTCCGTTCGGGACGGAACGGTGGCTCGGCGAGAATCCACTGTGCATCTTGAAGGCTGGCCGGCAGGTCGGAGTGGCGGGACAGGTACGCTCCGAGGGGGTGGATGCTCCCGTGTGGGCGGCGCCCGTGTTCGCCCTCGAGTTCAAGCTTGACGCGGTGGGGCTGGAAGACCGGTGCGAGTACCGGGACCTTCCGACCTATCCGGCGGTGGCACGTGACCTGGCGCTGGTGCTGGAGCGCGACGTGGCCGCGTCCAGCGTGGCCGAAGAGATACGGGCTGCTGCCCCGGACACACTCGAGTCGCTCAGCCTGTTCGACGTGTACGAGGGCGACAAGATTGGCGGCGGAAAGCGCAGCCTGGCCTGGCGTCTGGTTTTCCGGGCGGAAGACCGGACGCTGACGGACGATGAGGTGGAGGAGGGATTGAGCTCGATCACCGTCAACCTGGAGAACCGATTCGATGTCAGAATCCGCTCCTCATGATCCTCCCGAAATCGGGCGGGAACTGAGTGCCCTGGAAGAGGGAGTCGGAAAGCTCGTCGCGGAACTCGAGGAGTATCGGAGGCGCGCCTCGGCGGCCGAGGGTGAGCACGCCCTCCTCACGGGGCTTCTCGAGCGGTCGGGAGTCGAAATATCCGACCCCGCATCCCTGAAGCATCGTCTCCAGGAATTGACGGAGGAGAACTTCCGCCTGAAGGAGGTCCTGCGAGAGGCGCGTGTCAGGGCCCAGAGACTCCGGGGTCGATTGATCGTGATGGAAGACGAGTCCGCGGGCTGAGGAGGTTTCGATGAGCGAAGGTAACGAGAAATCCACGGTTCGAGTCACGATCTTCGGCGAAGAGTACGCGATTCGGACGGATATGGGGCAGGAGTATACGCTGGGTTGCGCCAGGCATGTGGACGACGCCGTCCAGCAGGCCCACGTCCGGGGCCAGGTTGCGGAGCCGCAAAGGGCTGCCGTGCTAGCGGCTCTGCAGATCACGGATGAGCTGTTTCGGAACCGCGCTGCCCTGGCCGAGCAATCTGACGATGTGCTAGGCCGACTGATGGAGCTCCGGAAGCGGGTGGATGAGGCGGTCCAGGGCTGACAGGTTGAGGAAGAAGTCCAGCGGACAGTATTGCGCGAGCCATGACCCCTGCGCGTGATTACCGTACTTCTTGAGCGACCTGCGAGAGCGGTGGCTTGCGGAGGGCTGACCGACCGGACAACTTGAAGCAGTACCATCGAGGTGGTGCTGGCTATCGATAACGGTCGAGTTGACGAATAGATCGCACGGCACGGGGGGCAGGTATCGCGCCTTGAATGCCGTTGTGTCGGGCCGGCGGGGCCTCGGAGAGGCCGCCGGCTTTTTGCTTTTCAGCCGCTGAGGGTCGATGACGAGCGGGTCGTGAAACGGCGATCGAACATGAAGATCGCGGGCTCAGCTCTCCAACTTGCATGAATATAGATGGAGTCAGCGATGGAGAACCTGATCACTATCCTCGCCACGGCCGTCGCGCTCGTGGTGGGCATTATCGGAGGCCGAGCACTCGAGGTCCGGCGGGCAAGAGGAGCCCGGCGCACCGGTGAAGAAGAGGCCGCCGGCATCCTCGAAGCTGCCAGAGTCGAGGCCGACAATCTGAAGCGAGCGGCCGAACTTACGGGTAAGGAAGAGGGCTATCGACTCAAGCAGGAGCTGGTTGACGAGGCTGAGCAGCGGCGCTCGGAGATCGATAAGATCGAAAAGCGGCTGAGCGAGCGGGAAGATGGTCTCGAGCGCAAGCTGGACGTGCTGGATCAGCGCCAGGAGCGTGTCGAAAAGAGGGAAGAGGAGGTCAGTCAGCGGCGGGATGAGCTAAAGGCCACGCAGGATGAGCTGGAGTCCGAGCGGCGAGAGATCAGAGGAAGACTCGAGAAGATCGCTGGGCTGACCGTGAAGGAAGCCCGAGCCGAACTGATCAACCGGATCGAGGACGAGGCGAAGGCCGAGGCTGCACGTACCGTGCGAGACCTCAGGGACCGGGCCCGGCAAGAGGCCGAGCGGGAAGCCCGCAAGATTATCGCCATGTCCATCCAGCGCCTCGCGGTGGATCACTCATCCGACATCACCGTCTCCGTTGTTCCTCTCCCGAGTGATGACATGAAGGGGCGTATCATCGGTAGGGAAGGCCGGAACATCCGCTCCTTCGAAGCTGCGACGGGTGTCGACGTCGTGGTCGACGACACTCCCGAGGCTGTGATTCTGTCCAGCTTCGACCCCATACGCCGGGAAGTCGCGCGAATCGCGATGGAACGCCTCGTCGTCGACGGGCGCATTCACCCAGGGCGTATCGAGGAGGTCGTGGAAAAGGCGGGGGAGGACGTCAAGGGGGAAATGAAGGAGGCGGCGGAGGAAGTCCTGTACGATCTGGGCATTCACGACCTTCCGGAATCACTCATCGAGGTGCTGGGCAACCTGAAGTTCCGGACCAGCTATGGCCAGAACCAGCTGATGCACGCTCGGGAGGTCGCTCTGCTGGCTGCCAACATGGCCGCGGAGCTCGGTGTGGATGTCGAAATGTGCAAGCGCATGGGACTACTGCACGACATCGGGAAGGGCCTGACACACCAGCAGGAGGGCAGCCACGTCGAGATCGGCTACGAGCTGTGCAAGCTGGCGGGAGAAAAGGAACACGTGCTCAACGCGATCAAGGCTCACCACGGTGAGGAGCCTGCACGTTACCCGGAGACGTTCCTCGTTACGGCTGCTGACGCGATATCGGGAGCAAGACCCGGTGCCCGGCGCGAGTCGTTCGAGCACTACGTCAAGCGGCTCGAAAAGCTCGAGGAAATCGCACGGTCCTACACGGGCGTATCGAAGGTATATGCCATTCAGGCGGGTCGGGAGATCCGCATCATGGTTATGCCGGAGAAGGTGACGGACGAGGAAATGGCGGTTCTCAGCGAAGAAACTGCGAGGCGCATCGAAGAGGAGCTGCAGTATCCGGGTCAGATCAAGGTCGTCGTGGTCCGGGAGACTCGGGCCGTCAACTTCGCCAGGTAAGCGGCCGGCGTTCGTAAAGCGGCCACCCAGGGTTTTTCAGCAACCTGATAGCTGCCAGGAGTGATCATGTCTGCTCAGATCATAGATGGGAAAGCGATCTCACAGGCCGTTCGAGACGAGGTGAAGCAGGAGGTCGACGAGCTCAAGGACGAGGGGGTGGAACCGTGCCTCGCGGTTATGCTGGTCGGAGACAATCCGGCTTCGAGTGTGTACGTCGAAATGAAGGAGAAGAAGTGCGCCGAGGTCGGAATCAAGGCGGTGGACAAGCGGCTTCCGGTTGAGACGCCTGAGGAAGAGATCCTCTTGATCCTGGACTCGTGGAACGCCGATCCTTCGATTCACGGCATCTTGGTCCAGCTGCCCCTTCCCGATCACGTGGACGAGAAGACCGTGATGGAGCGCATCAGTCCGGCGAAGGACGCTGACGGCTTCCATCCGCTCAACGTTGGCCGGATGGCCAGCGGAGACCCGGACGCATTCCGGCCGTGCACGCCGGCCGGGATCCAGGTGATGCTCAAGCACATCGGCTACGATCCCGCCGGACAGCACGCGGTGATCGTCGGGCGCTCCAACATCGTGGGCCGGCCGATGGCCACGATCCTGTCTCAGAAGCAGCTGTTCGCCAATGCGACGGTAACTATCGCCCACAGCCGATCCAAGGACCTGGGAGCCATCACCCGTCTCGCGGACCTGCTCATCGTGGCCGTCGGGTGGCCTGAGGCAGTGACCGGCGACATGGTCTCCGAGGGCACGGTCGTCATCGACGTGGGGGTCAACCGGGTGGATGACGAGTCGAGAGAGCGCGGTTACCGACTGGTCGGCGATGTCGCCTACGACGAGGTTGCTGAAAAGGCATCATGGATCACTCCGGTCCCGGGTGGGGTGGGTCCGATGACGATCGCCATGCTTCTCAAGAACACCGTAAGCGCTGCCCGCCGACTCTCCGCGGCCGACTGAGGGAGAGCACGATCCAGGGGGCGGGATCGGCGGCTGAGCCGGGTCGGAGTCCAGCGACCGCCGTACCGGTTTCGGAGGTCAACGCCGCCGTACGGAAAATCCTCGAGACCTCGTTCGCCCCTCTCTGGGTAAGTGGGGAGATTGGCCGTTGGCGGCGCCACGGGTCCGGCCACTGCTACTTCGCTCTGCGGGACACTGACGCGCAGATCGACTGCGTCATGTTTCGCTCCGATGCGCGCGGGCTTCCGACGGACCCGGATGACGGGATGGAAGTATGCGCGCTGGGCCGTCTCACGCTGTACGAAGCTGGCGGCAAGTATCAGCTCGTCGTTCGCTCTCTCGAGGCGCGCGGTGAGGGTCTGTGGCGCCTCGCGTTCGAGAAGCTGCGGGCTCGTCTTGCCTCCGAGGGACTCCTGGACCCCGAGCGCAAGCGACCCCTGCCGACGGTCCCCGCCCGGGTGGCCGTGGTTACCTCGCGTTCCGGCGCGGCGGTGCGCGATGTCATCGCGGTCATTCGACGCCGGGCCCCGTGGACCCGGATCCTCGTGTCCAGTTGCCGTGTCCAGGGACGTGAGGCGGCGCCAGAGATCGTCACCGCGCTGGAGCGAATCGGACGTGACGGTTCCGCCAATGTGGTCATCGTCACTCGCGGGGGGGGCTCGGTCGAGGACCTGTGGGCGTTCAACGAAGAATCCGTCGCCCGCGCCATCGTGTCGTGCCCCATGCCTGTCGTCTCGGCGGTCGGGCACGAGATCGACTTCACCATCGCCGACCTGGTGGCCGATCTCAGGGCCCCGACTGCGTCGGCTGCTGCCGAGACGGTCGTGCCCGATGGCAGAGTCCTGACGGCTCACCTGAGGGGGCTCGGCGACGGGCTGACGAAGGCCCTCCGCGGAGTCGTACTGCGCGGCCGCGAGCGTTCGGAGGAGGACGCCCGCCAGCTGATCCAGGCGACTCACCAGGTGTTGTCCGTGAAGTCAGCCGGGATCGCCGTCGCGGCGGGCCGGCTCGAAGCTCTCAGTCCATTAGCCACTCTGGGCAGGGGATATGCCGTTGCACTCCGCGAGGATGGAACGGTGCTGCGCACGGGCAGCATGTTTTCGGTGGGGGAGAAATTCGATCTAAGGGTGGTGGACGCGCGCGTCGAGTGTAGAGTAGAGGGGGTCCGGGGCCTCCCGGCCGACAGCGAGGACGAATGAACGAGCACGAAGACACATTTGAGAGCGCGTTGACGGAACTCGAGAGCATCGTGGACTCCCTGGAACGGGATGATCTGGAATTGGATCAGGCGCTCACCCTGTTTGAGCGCGGCATCGAGAGGTTGCGAGTCGCGGCCGGATTCCTCGACACGGCGCACGGGCGGGTGGAAGAGCTCGTGCAGGATGCAGCCGGGTCGCTGGCGATCGTCCCCATGGAGATCGGGGAACGGGATTCAAACGACCCCGGTGTCGGATGAGCCCATTGCCTCGTCGGATGGGGCCCGGACGGATGCTGCCGTGGCCGACCTGACGCAGATGCGTACGGCCCTCGATCGGGCCCTGGAGTCGTTCGTCGAAGAGGAACTGGCTCATCTGCCGCCGAAAGTGGCGGAGTCCGTACGTTACGCCGTCCTGAGTCCGGGGAAGAGAGTCCGGCCCCTGCTGCTCATGGCTGCGTACGGCTCCGTAGGCGGGACGCAGGCGGAAATCGTGGACCTTGGCCTCAGCGTGGAACTGGTTCACGCCTATTCCCTGGTTCACGATGATCTGCCTTGCATGGACGACGACGTGCTGCGTCGCGGACGATCGACTGTCCACGTGAAGTTCGGCGTCGCCGTTGCCGTCCTTGCGGGGGCGGCACTCATGCCACTGGCCATCCGCGCGATCATACGCGGATGCGAGAACCTCGGACTGGAGCAGCGGTTGAACGATCGACTGGTCGGCGTCCTGGCCACGGCTTCCGGCGCTTCGGGGATGGTCGGGGGTCAGCTGCTGGATCTGCGAGCGGAAGGCCGCCGGGTGACGAGGGACGAGCTCGAGCGCATTCATACCGGCAAGACAGCACGTCTGATCGCGGCAGCCGCCATGATGGGTGGGATCGCCGCGGACGCGGAACCGCGGGAGCTCGAGGCCCTGCGCCGGTTCGGGCTCGATCTCGGACTGGCCTTTCAGGCTGTGGACGATATTCTGGATATGCGTGGCACCGCGGGCGAGCTGGGCAAGGAGAGCGGGCGTGACATGGCGCTCCGCAAGGCCACGTACCCCGCGTTGTTTGGTGTAGCGGAGGCCGAGAGGATCAGCCACGCGTTTGCCGAGGCGGCCATCGCCGAGCTGGACGCCCTGGATAGGCCGGAGGGACTGGAGGCAATCGCGTCGTACGTGATCGAGAGGACGCACTGACATGAGACTCGGGGTGCTGTGTCAGCCACATCATGTCGCTCTGCGCGACATCCTGGCGCGGCTGCGCGCCTCTGCCGAGGAAGTTGGGGCAGAGCTGGTTCTCGCGGCGGATCTGCTGGCCGTAACGGGTGGGGACGGGCCGGCGCTCGAGGAGGACCCGGGCGCCTTGGACTTTCTTCTGACCCTCGGAGGAGACGGCACCCTGCTGCGCGGCGCCCGGCTCGCGGGTCCAATCGACGTTCCGGTCGTGGGCTGCAATCTGGGGAAGCTGGGATTCCTGACGACGGTACCGATCGATCGACTCGAGGAGCTGCTGCACAGGCTGAAGGACGGGGACTACGCGGAGGAGAGGCGGCTGGCCTTGCACGTAGGCATCCATCCTGCCGACGGAGACAGTGGAAAGGCGGCCAGCGAACCGACCGAAACGTTCTACGCACTGAACGACGCGGTGGTGCACAAGGGTGGATTCGCGCGCCTGATCTCGATGCGCGTGTGGGTGAACGAGGAGGAGATCGGGCAGTACAGCGCCGACGGTATCGTCGTCGCTACCGCGACGGGTTCCACGGCCTACAGCCTCTCGGCCGGAGGGCCCATCCTGGTACCCTCCGTCGACGCCCTCGTTGCGACTCCGATTTGTCCGCACACCCTGGCCGTCCGACCCGTGGTGGTGCCGGCGGACGCCACGATCACCGTGGAGATTCTGAGCCGGATGGACGGAATCCTCGTCACCGTGGATGGACAGAGTGGTGGCAGGCTCGGAGGAGGAGGCCGGGTGTCGGTGAAATGCTCCCCTCATCCGGTGCGTCTCATCCGCATGCCGGACCAGAACTTCTTCTCCGTGCTGCGCCAGAAGATGCGGTGGGGCGACGTCCGTCCCTCGACCGCCTGATCGCCGATGTTGAGAGAGCTCCACGTCAGGAACTACGCGGTCATCGACGACCTGACTCTCGAGCTGCAACCCGGCCTCAACGTGCTTACGGGGGAGACCGGGGCCGGAAAATCGCTCATCGTGGGTGCGCTATCGCTTCTCCTCGGCGAACGCGCGTCCTCGGATGTGGTGCGTGCCGGCGAATCCCGGGCGATGGTGGAAGGTGTGTTCGATTGCTCTCGGATCCCGGAGCTTACCCGGTTGTGCGAAGAGCAGGGGATCGACGTCGAGGATGGATGGCTCATCCTGCGCCGCGAGGTTCAGCGCGAGGGGCGCAATCGGGCTTGGGTGAACGGATCGGCGGCCACGGCGAGTCTGATCCGACGGCTCGGTGAAGCCCTGGTAGACCTGCACGGGCAGCATGAGCACCAGGCTCTCCTGCGGAGGGACGCGCAGCGTGACATCCTCGACGCGTTTGCCGGTGCCACGGAGGCGGCGTTTCGGACCGCCGGGGCGCACGCACGCCTGGCGAGCCTCCGGCGACGGATCGACGAAACTCGAGAGGAAACCGCCCGGACGCGGGAGCGGGCCGACTATCTCGAGTACCGGGCCCGGGAGATCGAGGCGGCGCGGCTCGAGATTGGAGAAGACGAATCGGGCCGGCTTGAGGCCCGCCGGCTGGAGCACTCCGAGGAATTGATGGAGGTGTCTGCATCTCTCCACGCCACGGTGTACGGGGACGACGGGTCGCTCGTCGACCGATTGGGAGAGCTGGCCCGGAAGGTCGAGGACCTGATCCGTATTGATCCCGAAGCGGCCGAGATCGGAACTCTCTTCTCCGACAGCCGCACCACGTTGGAGGAGCTTGGCCAGCGCCTCTCGTCGTACCACAGCGCGGTAGAGCACGATCCCGGACGTCTCGATGAATTGCGCACTCGCCTGGACCTGATCCACGGCTTCAAACGCAAGTACGGCGGCTCGATCGAGGAAATCCTGCTCGTCGGTCAAACGGCTCGTGAGGAGCTCGAGAAAGCGGATAGATGCGTCCTGGACCTGGAGTGTCTCGCACGAGAGGAGGGAGAGGCCCGCCGTGAGCTGGCCCGGGAAGCGGCCACGCTTAAGAAACTCCGCCGGTCCGCTGCCCGGCGTCTGGAGGATGAGGTGTCGGGACTGCTGCCGGAGCTGGGGATGGAGGGGGGGCGCTTTCGCGTGCAGATCGAGGAGACGGAAGAGATCGGGAGCAAGGGCGCCGAGTGGGTGGAGTTCCAGGTGACCCTCAACCCGGGGTTCGATCCGGGTCCGCTCTCCCGGATCGCGTCCGGTGGCGAAATGAGCCGGGTGATGCTTGCGCTCAAGACCGTCCTGGCCGAGGTGGACGACGTTCCTTCCCTCGTATTTGATGAGATCGACTCGGGTGTGGGGGGGCGGGTGGCGCACCAGGTGGCCGCTCGATTGGCGCGAGTGGCCGAGAGCCATCAGGTGTTCGCGATCACACACCTTCCGCAGATCGCGTCACGCGCGGGTGCTCATCTGTTCGTCGAGAAGATCCAGAAAGGGGGGAAGGCCGCTGCGCGAGTGCGCAGGCTGGACGGGGATGACCGCGTGGAGGAGCTGGTCCGTATGCTGGGAGGAGATCCCGACAGTGAGGCCTCCCGGAGACATGCTGCCGAGCTCCTCCTGTCAGAAGAAGAGGACGGGGTGCGGAGTTTGGACACTATCGGCTAGTTCGGCCCATACCTTCCGCTATTCCCGCGGACGGTTTCCCTACATACGTCAGTGGCCCGCGGACGCTTTACCGGCCCCAACTGACACGCGAACTGACACACTTGGGTGGCGGCGGTGAACGCGCGACCAGCCGTCAACGGACTGCTGGAGGACAAGCGACCACCGAATAGCGCGTCCGCCGACGCTGTAATGGATTGGCTCGGACCCGTCAGCTTCGCATTGCCCAGGACGGCCGAGAATCACCAGGCGTTGCTCGGGGTGCTGGCCGACTTCGATGTCGTGGAGCAGCCCCAGAACTGGATGTGGTACTTCGAAGGCTCCACGTCTAGCAGTGCGACGATCGAGAGGCCCGAGCCGGCGCTACCTGTTCCTGTACCCGTACTCGACGCGGCCGACGAAGGCCCGCCGCAGTGGGCGGTGGAACGGCTCATCCTGCGCGGTGACCTCACGCTGATCGTCGGCGACGGAGGCAGTTACAAGTCTACGTTCGCGCTGCACGCGGCCTGCGCCATTGCGTCCGGTGCCCACGTTGCGGGCCACTTCAATGCCGCGACTGGACCCGTGCTTTATGTCTCCGGCGAGGACGGGGCCGGCCGACTCAAGAATCGGGCGTATGCGATCGCCAAGGCGCATGGCCTCAACTTCGACGCCGTGCGTGACGTCCACGTACTCGCACGCGTCGGCGCCTCCCTCGACGATCCAGCGTGGCGAACCCATATCCGTGACTGTGCCGAACGGATCGGAGCCGTCGCGATCGTGCTGGACCCGCTGCGCGATTTGAGCTCGGCTGAACTGAACTCCGATAAGGATGTCTCACACCTGACCCGGCTGTTCCGTGAACTTGCCGAACTGCCGACTGAGCCGGCCGTGATCGTTCTACACCATGCCGGTAAACAGAGGGAAGGGCAGCGCACGATCGACCGAGCTGTGCGTGGCGCCAGCGCACTGAACCAGGCCGCTCGGAGTGTCCTGCTGCTTGAGCGGAAGACAAAGGGCGTCGAAGTCTCACACCTGAAGTGCACCGACACGTCACTGCACCCGAGCTTCATGATCGAGGTCCGCATCACCGAGAGGGACGGACATCCCGGTATGTGGGACACCTGTCACCTGAACTACCTGGCCACACGCGAAGGCGACCTGCTCGAAGCCGAAGGCCCGGTGCTCGAGTTCATCCACCAGAACCCCGGCATGAACTCCACACAGATACGCGAAGAAATGGCCACCGAGTACCCGCACGTGCGTCGTGCAGGTATCTCCGCTGCGGTCGCTGCACTGGAAGAGAAGGGGGCCATCGCACACGCCCCTGGACCGAACAATTCTAAGCTCTGGAGAGCCTGTGAATAACGCTCAGCCTGCGGTAAATGCCTGCGGTAGCCTGCGGAGAACCTGCGGTAGTGCCTGCGGTACTGCCTGCGGTGGCTGTTTCGTCCGCAGCCTGCGGTGGTTGCGGCGCACACCTATAAGGGTGTGCCCGCAGACACACGCAGCAGGACCAGCCCGTAAGGTGAGATGCCTACTGGTTGAGGATGAACTCGAAGTCGAAGACCTGGACTTCCTCGACGCAGCGGAGGCGACCCGAGTTCACGTCCACGAGCTCGAACGGGGTGATCCTGGCCTCCAGGTTCCAAACCAAAGAAAGTTGTTCACCGGGCGTGCACCGGATACGGCCAGCGATGTGATAGACACCCTCGGAGTCGCTGGTTGTGGTCGCAATGACGTTTCTTGTTGCCCCCAACTCGGTGATGACGATTTGAAAGAACTCCACCTCCGCGCCCTCATACGGCTCCCCGTCCAGTCGAACGGAGCCCGTGAAGCTGAGCGTGTTCTCGGATGGGCCTGGGTCGGTGGTGTCACAAGCCAACAGCGGGAGGAGCAACACAAGCACGAGCGAGAACCGCATGGCGGACCTCCTAGTGAAGACGAATACATCTCAAAGATAGCACGGCAGGGTCAAGCGAGCGGGGGTGGGGGTGAACGCACCCCACGAAGAGCCCCGAATCCGTTCCCTGTACGTGCTGGTATAACACATAGGCGCACCCGTAAGGCCATGCTGTGTGGGTGGTTAGCTTTCGGTGTGTCAACTCGGTGTGTCAGTTGGGGGCAGTCGTGAGCGAGCACGGAGCGGCGGAAACGAAGCCGCAAACCCGCCAACGCCACGGACTTACGCCCGCGAAGCGGGTACTTCGGAAGTACGGAACCGCCGCACTGGACCAACGCACGACGGAAGCTAAGGAACTGGCACGCTGGAAGGCTGCGCTCGTGTCGGACCTGGGCGGGTTTGAGGTGATCTCCACAGCGCAGGAGACGCTGATCGAGCTCGCCGCCCGACAGATCGTCCTGCTCCATCTCATTGACAACTGGATCTTCGCCGATCCTGAGCAGCGCGTGTTCCGGCGTCGGGACAAGACGGTGTATCCGTTGACCCGAGAGCGCCAGAAGATAGCGGACGCACTGGCGCGCTATCTGACGACGCTCGGCTTGGAGCGGGTCAAGCCGAAGGGCCGTGACCTGACCGACTGGCTGGCCGAGCAGGCTGAGGACGAGGGGGCGCCATGAGGCTACTCTTCGGACGCGGCGCTGGCGGCTGCCTTTATCGAGTACTCGCAGTCTACGAGCCTTCGGTAGAGAACGAACGAGAATGCACTAAACGCCCGGTCTATGAGTCTTTGGCGTTGCTCTCCGGTCGTGTCTTGAAGAGCCCGCTCCTTGTCAGCATCCGAGATGTACGGAATGACATACAACTCCTGTCCGGTAGAGTCCGTATCCGCAATTGTGAAAAGGGCCGTTGTATCGCTCCTGTTGAATTGAAGGCAGGTGAGGCTACAGCTCCAGTCAACGCACTCCACCCTCGAACCGCTGCCACACACTCCTTCGAAGAACTCAGTGTAGACGGTGCCGGCCAAGTCGCTATAGAAGGTTTGGCATGTGGCATCTGCCGTCGCATAGAAGTACTCGCCAGCGAGATCCTCGACCTGTCTGGCGAACTCGCTCGCCACGGCGGCCTCGTCAATGGCCTCTCCGCTGCATCCGACCGCGACAGCAGCAAGCGCGATGTAAGTGATGGCGTGACGCATAGAGCCTCCCTTAGGTGGGACGCTGAACGAGTCCGGCCGAGTCTTCAGCGCCTGTTCTTCAACCACCAACTGCCGACCACGACAGTAAGAAGGGCACAACAGAGTAGGACTATTATCGACCAGGACATGGTAAGCCTCCCTCGGTGTGGGATACAGAAAGATACACTAAATGAAGAAGCCAGACATCATCCGATTCGCGACCGATCACGAGCTCCTGGGGCTCACGCTCTCAGATGCGCAGGAGACGCTCCTTCGGGCTTTGTACGGTCTTCTACACCTCTTACGGAGGCTCAGACGGCCATCTGGCGCGAAGCCACGGGCCGTAAGCGGTACGCTGCTCACCCGGTCAGGGAAGCTACCGTCGTCGCGGGCGCGCGCGCGGGAAAGGACAGCCGCATCGCGGCTCCGGTAGTGTGCTATGAAGCCGTGTTCGGCGGTCACGAGAAGCACCTGGCACGGGGCGAGCGTGGGCTGGCGGCGCTCGTGGCGCAGGACCGTCGAGCGGCGGGGATCGCGTTCGGTTACATCCGGGCCGGCTTCGAGCACTCGCCGTTACTGGCGGACCTGATGGACGGCGAGCCGACGACAAGCGAGATCCGGCTGTCCAACGGAATCACGATCTCGTGTTTCCCGAGCACGCTCACGAGTCTGCGCGGCTGGAGCATCCCGATTGGTGTGCTCGATGAACTCGCGTTCTTCAGATTGGAAGGTCAGGCACACGCTGACGTGGAGATCCAGGCGAGCATCCGACGCGGTCAGATCGGCTTCCCCAACCCGAAGCTCATCAAGATCAGCACGCCATATCTAAAGTCTGGCGTGCTGTTCGACGACTTCCAGCGGTATTGGGGCGCCGACGAAAAAGACCTTTTGGTCTGGCGCATGGGCTCGGCTCAGATGAACCCGACACTCGCAGGCAAGCTGGAGCGGCTTAGGAAGCTGGACCCGCATCGGTTCGCACGTGAATACGAAGCACAGTTCGCTGACGACCTGTCAGCGTTCCTGCCGTGGGAACAGATCGACCGCGCGGTGGTCAGGGGCCGACACGAACTTGCACCGCAGCCGGGCATCGAGTACGCGGCAGCCGTCGATCCGAGCGGCGGCGGCGCGGATGCGTTCACTTGTAGCATTCTGCACCGTGACGGCGAACAAGTTGTGCAGGACGTGCTCCGGGGTTGGGTGCGACGTGATGGCCAGTCGCCGGACCTCCGGGGCGTGGTCGGCGAGATCGCGGCCCTGGTGAAAGAGTATCGGCTGCGTTCCGTGGTCGGCGACAGATACTCAGCCGGTTGGGTACGTCAGGCGTTTCGTGACGAGGGTATCACATACGAGGAATCGAAGCTCGACAAGTCGGCCGCATACTTGGAACTCCTGCCGCTATTCAGCCGCGACCGGGTCGCGGTACTGGACCACGCGCAGCAGGAACGCGAGCTGCAGGCACTGGAGCGCCGGACCCGTGCCGGCGGTAAGGATATTGTCGACCATCCGCGCGGCGGTCACGACGATTATGCGAACGTGCTGGCATTGGCAGCCGCCAGCGTGAACGCGCCCAAGCGCACCGTCCGAGTCGGCCGGTTCTGGCCGGGCTCGAGTGGCGGGGTACTGCTGGAGTGGGACAACTGAATTGACCCTCACCTGACTTCATGCTCGGGCTCGGCATACTGATCGGGTGAGCGAAACAGCATTTCGAGGGCCCATGCTACTACCCCACCCCGGTCACTTCCTTAACAGCAGGATCTATCGTGCGTTAGTTTGAGTCCCTTACATTGGCGGTTTCGTCTGGAGTAGAGGGGCTCACCACACTAGCGACAGGGGGGGCGGAACGGGTGAAGGGTAACTGGCTGCTGAAGCTCCCGAGGCGCGTGCTCGACGGGTCTCTCACGGTCTCGGAGGCGCTGGCTTACGTCCGATGGCGGATCAGCCAGCAACAATCCCTACAGATCGAGGGCATCCGCTTCGAAGGCGTAGACCCCCTCGTCTGGGGACTAATCACCGAGATCTTCATCAACAGAGAGTACTCTCCCAAGGGATTCGAGATCGGACGCAGCGATTCAGTCGTAGATATCGGCTCGCATCACGGGGTCTTCGCAGCCTTCGCAGCGAACAGGACTAGCGGTCCGATAGTAGCCGTCGAGCCCGACGCCATCAGCTACGGCTTCCTTGCGCGACTTGTCGAAACGAACGGCTTGAACAACGTGACGCCGGTCCAAGCCGCTGTCAGTGACACCAGCGGATCCGCAAGGCTGTTTCGCTCTTCCGGGAGCAGTCGCCACACGCTCGTGGGGGTCGATCAAAGGACGGGCGAGGACTTGCAGGATAGCGTCATGGTTCGGACCACATCGCTAAATGATCTCCTGGCGTCTCATCCGATCGTCCACTTGCTAAAAATGGATTGCGAAGGCGCAGAGTACAGTATCATGGACGCCATCTCGGACAGTTTGCTCGCTAGGATCGAGCGTCTCGTCATGGAGGTTCACGGGTTGGGTGAGGAAGAGCGGTTCCGCTCCCTAGCCCAGAGGCTCGAATCATCTTTTGACGAGGTGTTCCATCGGAGAATCTCCGATACGATGGGAATCGTGTATGCTCGACGGATGCCCCTCGCAGTCTGATGTCACCCCCGTATTCCGGGGGGCCCATGGGGGGGCATGGGGCCTACCTGCGGGGTGGAGCTGCACGGTGTCTCACAGACTGTGAGCAGGCCACTCAGGTTCACGCCGGGCGCTCGGCTCGCCGGTCTCAGCCGTTGCTCCTAGATTCGCAGCCATGAGCGTCAGGAGATGGAAGGACAGCGTCAGCAAAGTCAAAACGTTCGTCGGCACGTGTGCCGAAGCGACCAGGACTGCCGCACCCGAACTGATAGACTCGCTACGAGATTGGAGGGACAACAGACGCTGGCGGCGAGGCAAGGTGAGCCCCCAGGACCTAGAAGGATCGGTAGAACTCAGGACCTGGTCTCAGCCGGGCGGCGGCGGTGGCGGATACACCCTCTGGGACACCGGCGCGAACCTGCCAATAGGTTGGCTGGAGTGGAGAGATATAACCCAGGGGAATCTGCAGGCGATACCCGTTGTTGGAGCCGCGAAGCACCATCGATTCGCTCTGCAGCTCGAGGCGTTCAAGCCGGGTGCCCGACTGTCCCTCGTTCGTGAGGCGAATGGGCCTCAGGGGGAGGCGCGCGTGGCGGTGTTCGACGCGGGTGGAAAACACCGTATTGGCTACATACTTCCAGCGTTCACGGCAGCGGCTGGTCGCACGATGGTACAAGGGTCAGAAGCCTTCGTCATCTGGGAGATCACCGATGGCCGCGAGCGTATCGGACTGCGAGCTTGTCTGGTGGCTCCAGGGTATCTCGGCAGATTCCAGTCTACGCTTGCCGATCTCGACAGCTATGAGTCCGGTGAATCAGACGATCTCGCCTAGCAACAAAGCTCAAATACGACGGCGATGAAACCGCCTGATTCGCGGCTGGGCTAGCTGCGCAGGATGTCAGAATAGCTGTATCGGTACCCTGGCCGAGACTGTTAACACACCGGCCGAGGGCGTCTGTCCCCCAGATCCGGCAATCGAGGTCTGCCACAGGACAGCCAGGTCGATCGGCAGCCCCGCCCTACCGGCGGCAAACAATCTGGTCGTTCGATAGTACGCCCCGATTCCAAGCGATTGCCGGGTCTGAGAGGTCTCGAGCTCCAACGGCGAGGCGTCCACTCCACCTGACGAGACTTCGTACGTGTCGCTCTTCTTGTTCCAGAACGTGTATTCGATCGCCAGCGACAGGGCCTCCGCCAGGGCGAAGCGAGGCGATATGACGATCTCGAAGAAGTCACCGAGATCACGAGCGACCGTTACTTTCTGCGACTCCAGCCCGAACCGCTGATCCGGCGAGACCACGCGGCGAACGAGCTCGTCCTGCAACTGAATCCCGTATGTCGCTCCGGCGACCACGAGGAACCGCTGTCCGAAGGCGATGTCCTGGTACAGCTCGAGCTCCACGTCGGCCTGCCCATCCCCGATCGGCTGCTGAAGGAACACGTCCGGATCCAGAAAGGGCGCCTCGTCAGGATTGGAGAGAGGGAAGCGGTAGCGGGCGCCCACCGTGGTCCGATACCTCACCCCCGGCCTGTCGAGCGGAGGTGGCTCCGGGACTGCAACGGCGCCCTGATCGATCTGTTCCTCGGGAACGGTGATCTCGTGTTCGCCGGCCGCCGCCGGGTCGAGCTGGACCTCCTCACCCTCGTTGGCGGGCTCCTCTTCGGCCTCCTCCGGGGCGCCCGCTGGGAGATCGTGCGGAGGTCCGGCCCGGCCGACCTCGGAATCGGTCGGCTGTTTCTCGGGACGCTCGGGCCAGCCGAACGTGTCGAGAAGATTGAACCGGACTCCTACCTCGATTTCGGAGAACGCCCAACCGCGCGTGACTTTCCCCAGGGGCTGCCCCAGCACGGGGTCGCGCTCGAAGTAGGCGTTCAGATCGGGCCGGGTGGCCGACGCCGGGAGTCCGAATCCAGGCAGTGTGATATTGAAGAGTTGAAAGCCGGCCTCGAAACCGCCGTAGTAGCCCGACATTTCCTGCCCGGCCGAGCTGCCCGATGTGAAGAGATATTCCTCGTTCGTGATCCGGGCTCCGAGCGCCCCCTGAAACGCCTCGGTGTCGGAGAGGAGCTGCACGGCCGTCGCCGAGTCCTCGGGTGACAGGGTTCCTCCGTCGACGAGGCTTTGCAACTGTCCCTGCGCAGCGTCCAGCTCGGAGAAGAACGCGCTAGGATCTGCGAGCGCCGTTTCAGCCCGCAAGATGTTCGCGGTCGTGGAATCAAACGAGAACCCGGTCTCCACTTCCGTTTTGACGAGCGGGGCGGACATTTCGATCGCAGCGAACCCGCCGATTCCGAACTGGAGGGAGAGGGGGATGCGGCGGACGAAAACGTCGATTGAGTTGAAGTCGATCTCACCCAACGAAAGCTGCTGCTCGATCAGGGGAGTGAAACCGAGGGCGTCGGAATCACGGTTGACGATATCGAGCAGTGGGTCCACGCCGGGGAACAGACGGGAGGCGACGCTGCCGTCGTAGTTCGCGAACAGTGGCTCACGTCGGCCGTCCTCGACCACGGGGCTGTTCTCTGCGAACTGTTCGCTCCAGCTGTAGAACTCCGGAGAAAACTCTAGCCACAGGGATCCCGCCTGCGGGATGCGTGCGTCCCGGTCTCGGCTCTGCGCTCCGGCGGTCGCCGGGGTGAGCAGGACGAAGAGCGCGCCGAGCCACAGCAGGCTTGCAAAGCAGTGGTGCACCGACGGAGCTGCTTTCCGGGCCATGCCGATCTCCCGTATCGTGAAAAAGCGCCGCCGGGGCAGCGTGCGTAGCGTGAGTATAGACGCGGCCTACGGGCCCGCACAAGCGATTCTAACGCTCTGGCCACGAGTGGAGGAAGCCGCTACTTTCGGCGCCGCAGAACCGACTGGCGTTCCGCGGTGGCGCCGTGGCCGAGCGGCTAGGCAGGGGCCTGCAAAGCCCCCTACTCCGGTTCGAATCCGGACGGCGCCTTCGCTCCCGACGTGAATCCGGGAGGCGGCCTCATGACGCGCATCTCACGAAATGACCGACCTTCCCGGTCTGCCGTGCGGTGGCGGGCCCGACCAGGAGACGTGCGTTGAGCAGCGTCTCCGATTCGTCGAGCCGGCTCTTCACGGTTGACCGGGTGCTGCTGGCCCTTCTGACCGTCGTGCCCGTGGCGCTTGCCATGAAATGGGTGTTCGGGCTGCACGGAACGCCGGTATTCATCGCGAGCGCGATCGCGATCATACCTCTCGCCGGATACATGGGTCGGTCTACCGAGGAGCTGGCCGAGCACCTCGGAGCCGGCTGGGGCAGCTTCCTCAATGCCACGTTCGGGAACGCGGCCGAGCTGATCATCGCGATTATGGCGCTCAGGGCTGGTCTGATGGATGTCGTGAAGGCGTCTCTGACTGGGTCGATCATCGGCAATGTCCTCCTGGTGCTTGGGCTCAGCATCCTGATCGGCGGGTTCAAGTATCACCCGATCCAACGATTCAACCGTACGGCGGCGAGCCTCGGCGCGACGATGCTCGTCCTGGCTGCCATCGGTCTCGTGATCCCGGCCATCTTTCACCAGATCGTCGGAACCGATGCTCCCGGGCTGGAGCGTGGGCTGAGCCTGGACATTTCCATCGTGCTGATGGTGACGTACCTGCTTGGACTTGTCTTCAGCTTCAAGACTCACTCCCACCTGTACCTTGGCACCGGGGCTGCGATGGATCACGGCGGCCAGCAAGATTTAGGGACGCACGGGGGAGGCGCTTACCGAGCACTCGGCCTTCTCCTCCTGTCCGCCGCGACCGTTGGTGTGATGTCCGAGCTCATGGTCGGGGAACTCGAGGAGGCCGCGCACGATCTCGGCATGAACCAGGTATTCGTGGGAGTGATCCTGGTGGCGCTCGTAGGCAACGCGGCCGAACACTCCACGGCGGTCCTGATGGCCCTGAAGAACAAGATGGACATCTCGGTCAACATCGCCGTCGGATCGTCGATCCAGATCGCCATGTTCGTGGCTCCATTGCTCGTGTTTCTGAGCTACGCGATCGGCCCGACCCCCATGGACCTGCATTTCACGTCGCTCGAGGTCGTGGCGGTCGTGCTGTCGACAGGGATCATGGCGCTGGTATCGGTTGACGGTGAGTCGCACTGGATGGAGGGTGTTCAGCTGCTGGCCGTCTACGTCATGCTGGGCCTCGCGTTCTTCTTCCTTCCCGTGTAGGGGGGCTGGGACGAGAGGATGACGGGGCAACCCGATCGCCGGATGCAGAGTCTAAGGGAGCGAATGACCGGTGCGCGCCCAGCGCCAGGCGTGGATCGGGTGTTGTGATAATGATGTAAGTCACTCGCACACATCCCTGAAGGATTTGCGCCCCAGGGTGTATACCGAACAGAAGATCGAAACTCTGAACCGGGACGCGTATCCATGAAGTCTCGCTATCTGGTAACCATCGCCGTGTTCGTCGTAGCCGGCATAGCACTCGGAGGCATATACCTCCGCCTCAAGCAGAACTCCGAAGATACCCCGGAAGACTCGGAGAGCGTGACTGTCGACTCGGCACGTGCCGAGGCCCGCAGCACGGCCGCGTCCTCGGCGTTCGCCACGGGGGTGGCCATTCCGGTGGAAGGCGCGCTGGTGCAGCGCGGCACCTTCGTGCTGTGGGTGAGCGCCGAGGGACAGGCTGCGGCTCTTCGTGAGGCTCCACTGCACGCGGAGGTGGCAGGACCCGTGATCGAGGTGCCGGTTCGCGAGGGTGACTTCGTTGCGGCCGGCGATGTGATCGCTCGTATCGATCCAGCGGAGTACGAGCTGAATCGCAAGGAAGCGCAAGGCGCCCTGGAGCAGGCCGAGGCCTCGTACCAGGACCTCACCCTGGGTGACGACGCGATAACTGATCCGGAGTTGCTCGAGGCGCGCCAGACCCAGGCGCGGATTCGCAGCGGTCTCGTGGGAGCCGAAGCGCGGCTGGAGAAAGCCGTGCACGATGTTGAGAAGACCGCAATCCGGGCACCCTACGCCGGCCGGATTGCCAACCTGGTTGTCGACGTTGGCACCCGCCTCATGATCAACGACTCGGTCGCGAAGGTCGTGGATCTGTCGAGCGTCGACGTGGACGTCCAGGTGCTCGAGAGCGAGATCGCCGCCCTCGACGTGGGGCGGGACGCCACGGTAGCGTTCACGGCCTTCCCCGGCGAGCAGTTCCTGGCCGAGGTCCTGACCGTGAATCCCGTGGTCGATCCAGTGAGCCACGTCGGTCGGGCCACCGTGCGTCTCAGAAACCCCGGAGCCCGGTTACTCCCTGGCATGCACGCCAGGGTGCGCATCGCGGGTCGGCTGTTCGAGGACCGGGTGTCGGTGCCGAAGGACGCGATCGTAGAGCGCAGCCGCAGGGAAGTCGTTTTCGTGTTCGAGCCCGAGTCCGAGGGCTCCGAGACGGGCCGGGCCAAGTGGCGATACGTGACGACGGGGCTCGAGAACGAGGATGCCGTCGAGATCGTTCCCTCTGAGGACACCGATATGGTGGATGATGGTGAGATCGTGCTAGTGGGCGGCCACACCACGCTGACGCACGACGCGATGGTGCGACTGACTAGCGCGGACGAAGGCGCGGGAGGCACCCAGTGACCGGCTTTTGCAGGGTTCTTCAGCAACCTGCCAGGGTGGCCGGAGCCGTAGCGATGCTGTGCGCGGCGGCTCTCGTGGCACCAGTGCCCGCCGCAGCGCAGGAAACGGTGAGTCTCGAACAGGCGCTCCGCACCGCGCTGACTCTCAATCCGAACATCGAGTCGGCCGGAGCCGCCGCCGCCGCCGCCACTTCGTCCCGCTGGGCGGACTGGGGAGCATTCCTTCCCACGGCCGATGTCCGAGGCGCCCTGTCGCAGACGGACTTCACGACGGTGACCTTCGTAGATCCGACGGGCGTGTCGCAGACCCTGGATAACCCGATCACGGCAACGCGTAAGAGCAGCTCAGCTTCTCTGTCCTTCGGCCTCGCGCTTCTCAATCCTGAGCGCATCGCGAACGTGAAGTCCGGTGCTGCCCGGGAAAACGCCGCTGAGTTTCGACTCACGGCCGCCGAACGGGTCGTGATTCGGGACGTGAAACGTTCTTACTTCGAGGCTCTCAAGCAGACGCAGCTCCTCGACGTGTCACAGCGCCAGCTCGGGGCCCGGCGCCAGGACTTCGAAGTCACCCGACAGCGGTACAGGATCGCGGCCGCTTCGCGGAGCGACCTGCTCGGAGCCGAAATGGATCTCAGCGACGCGGAAATCAGGGTACTCGACTCGGAAGACGCCCGGTCACGCGCGTTGCGGCAGCTTCAGGTCACCCTTGGTGTGCCGGTGACGGACACGGATCTCGGATCCATCGGAGTGATCGACGTGGACCGGGTGCCTGACGCGGCTCCGCTCAACGCGGATGCGCTGGTCGTATCGGCCCTTGCCGCAAACCCGAATCTGCTCGCACTGCGGGAGGACCGGCGAGCCGCGTCCAGTGATCTGTGGTCGGCAAAGGCCACATACCTGCCTCGAATCGACATCGGCTACACGTTCGGCAGGAGCAAGGAGTTGGGCCGGGACGAGAGTCTGCTCGACTTCTCGCCGGCGAATACGTCGGACGGGTTCGTGATCAGCGGTTCGTGGAACCTGTTCTCAGGCTTCACGCGCAAGCGTCAGACGGCGCAGGCCGACCAGCAGCGGCGCCAGGCGGCGGCGCAGCTTACGGCACAGCAACTGGAGCTCGAGAAGGACGTGCGCGACCTGGTGAAGGAGCTCAAGCGGCGCAGTCAGCGCCTCACGATTCTGGAGCGCAACGTCCAGCTGGCGGGTGAGCGCCTGGAGCTGTCGCGGGAGCAGTACCGCCTCGGCAGTATCCCGTACTTCAACCTGCAGCAGGCGATCGATCGGCTCACGCTCACGGAGCAATCGCTGTTCCAGGAGCGTTATGACTACCTGATCGGGTGGGCCAATCTCGAAGAAAAGGTCGGCGGAGATCTGAGCACGGGAGCGAGCTGATGGCCCTGTCCGACCTGTCGATCAGGCGCCCCGTCGCGACGGCCATGCTGTATCTGGCCGTCGGCGTTCTCGGCGTCGTCTCGTTCTCCCGCCTCCCGATCGACCTCCTGCCGGACGTTTCTTTTCCGACTCTGTCGGTATGGACGACATATCCGGATGCTGGCCCGGCCGAGGTCGAGCGGTTTGTCACGGAGCCGATCGAGGCTGTGGTAAGCCGGGTTCCCGCCGTGCGGTCCGTCGACTCGCGGTCGCGTGAGGGGCAGTCTCTTGTTCGACTCCAATTCCACTGGGGGACGGACATGGAGTTCGCGATGCTCCATGTCCGAGAGAGACTCGACAACCTGGCCGGGAGCCTGCCGGAGAGTTCCGAACGGCCGGTCATCCTGACCTCGGACCCGACGAACGACCCGATCATCTCGCTCGCGATCACCGGTGCAAACCTCGCCGAGCTCCGCGACCTGTCGGACGCCGTGTTCAAGCGCCGGCTGGAGCAGTTGGACGGCATCGCGATGGCGGCTATCACGGGCGGGCCGGTGCGCGAGATCCAGGTCGAGGTGGACGCCGATCGGTTGGCCGTGAACGGCGTGAGCATCGCGAGGGTCACGGAGGCACTGGACCGGGCGAACTACAGCGCTCCCGGGGGGAGCATCCGGCGAGGCCGTTTCAGGTACAGCCTGCGCACGCTGGGTGAGTTCCAGAGCGTCGAGGAGCTCGAGGACGTGGTCGTCGCGCGACCGGAGGGGGGTGGAGTCGTTCGCCTGGGCGACGTGGCGCGGATCTTCGAGGGCGAGGCAGAGCGCGAGACGGTGGCCCGGTTCAACGGCGAGCCGGCGATCGGACTGCTGGTCTACAAGGAGGCGGGCGCGAACACGGTTCGCGTGGCCGACCGTGTTGAGGAGGTGCTGACTCAGCTGCGGCAGGAGTTCCCCGAGGTGGGAATCCAGGTCGCTTCGAGCCAGGCCACGTTCATCTCGGACGCGATCTTGAACGTCGTCCAGGCGCTTCTCATCGGGGGGGTCCTGGCGTTCCTCGTTCTCTTCCTGTTCCTCAGGGATCCTCGCTATCCGGTCGCCATCGGACTTGCGATTCCGATTTCAGTGATGGCGGCGTTCGCGTTGTGCTATCTGGCGAACGTCAGTTTGAACGTGATGTCCCTCGGCGGTCTGGCGCTCGGCGTCGGCATGCTGCTCGACAATTCGATCGTCGTGCTGGAGAATGTGTTCCGCCACCGGGAGGAGGAGGGCAGGGACGCGGCCGAGTCGGCTTCGGTCGGCGCGAACGAGGTAGCGGGGGCCATCACGGCGTCGACCCTGACAACCATCGCCGTGTTCGGTCCGGTGCTATATGTGAAGGGAGTCGCCGGGGCTCTGTTCACGGACCTGAGCCTTGCCGTGGCGTTCTCACTGCTGGCATCGCTGCTCGTGGCGCTCACGCTCCTGCCCGTCATCGCCGCCCGCATGGGACGTGGGAAGCCCGAGATCGCGGATGAGGACATCGAATCGGCGCGGGAGATCACGGGCCTGCTACCGGTCCGCATCGCCAGGCAGGTCGGCAGGGGGCTGAAGAAGGCGTACCGTTTCGTCGTAGACTCGATCCGCATCACACTCGCTGACCTGTTCGGCGCGATCGGGCGGATCACGGCGGCTGTGTTCCGTCCTCTGCTCGACGCGTTCGACCGCGCTTTCGGGATCTTTGCCGAGAGGTACGAGCGATCGCTGAAGTGGTCTCTCGAGCACCGCGGTCTCGTCCTGCTGATCGCCTTTGGTGGCCTCGCCGCGGCCTTGACAGGAGCGAGACTTCTACCGCGCGGCCTGATGCCAGACGTGGATGAGCGGGCGTTCCGGGTGGAGCTGAACCTCCCGGTGGGGACGCCGTTGGAAGTGACGGCGGAAGCGGCGGGCAGGCTGGAGGCCGCGCTGTTGGAGATGGACGGGGTCGAGGCCGTGTTCAGTCGCGCCGGACGTGCTCGCGAGGCGGAACTGGCGACCCGTGAGCTGACGGGCCTCAACAACGCGGCTCTCGACGTGCGTCTCGTCGAGGGAAGTCGCCGGGTGACGGACGTAGTCGACGAGTTCCGGACCCTGGTGAGAGGATTCGGGATCGACCCGAGGGCTGTGTCGATCGAGACCGGTCGAGCGACGTCATTGGGACGGGCACTCGGGGTCGGGGAAGCCGACTTGGCCGTGAAGATCCGCGGGCAGGAGCTCGATAGCCTGGTATTGGTCGCCGAGGAAGTCCAGGTCCGCATCCGGGACCTGCCGCAGATCGAGGACGCGCGGATCGATCTTCAGCTCACCCAGCCGGAGCTCGAGATCGAAGTGAACCGGGCGGCGGCGGCCCGGTACGGACTGTCGGTGATGCAGGTAGCGGACGCAATCGAAGCGTACCTTCGGGGAGCCGAGACCGACCGTCCGTATACCGAGTTCTCGGACAAGATCGATATCCGCGTTCGACTCCCTGAATCGGAGCGTCAGGCGTTGGCGGACGTCATGACCCTGACTCTCGAAGGAGTGCCGATCCGCGAACTGGTCACGGCGCGCGAGGGATACGGTCCCGTGGAGATCCGGCGAACCGAGCAGAATCGCACGGTCCAGGTCCTCGCCGACATTCGGGGTGGCGGAGTCGCCTCTGCGGTCGCGGCAGTCGAGGCCGCGGTGGCCGATGTGCGCCTCCCGACTCTGACCGCGCTGAGGGTAGGGGGGGAGAACGAAGAAATGAGGGAGAGTTTCCGCTCCCTGCTGTTCGCGTTCGGCCTGGCTCTCTTCCTCGTGTTCCTGATCCTGGCCGCGAAATTCGAGTCCCTCATCCAGCCCATTGTCGTGCTCATTTCGGTCCCACTGGCGTCTATCGGCGCCGTGGTGGCGCTGGCGCTGGCCGGCGACGGACTCAACGCGATGAGCGGGATCGGATTCGTGATCCTGATCGGAATCGTCGTGAACGACGCCATCATCAAAGTGGACTTCATCAATCAGAAACGCACAGAAGGTGCAACAAAGAGGCACGCTATCCTGGAAGCCGGTCGGTTGCGGCTGAGACCCATCCTGATGACCACGATCACGACCGTGTTCGGTCTTCTGCCCATGGCTCTCGGGTGGGGCGCCGGCGCTGATCTCAGGGCTCCGCTGGCGGTCGCCGTGATCGGAGGCCTGATCTCCGCCACGTTCCTGACACTCATCGTAGTGCCGGTCGCCTACTCGATCGTGGTGACGCCGGGGGAGTCAGTCAGCGCGTCGGCGGGCGCCGGTCCTGGCGAGCGGACTCCGAACGTGTCTCTGGCGGACGCGGCGCTCGGGCCAGCGTTGACGGACGGTTGAGAATGAGACGAGAGGTTGGGGGCGCTCGCACAGAGGTATGCGGCAAGGAGGGAGGCGGCGGGTGATCGATCTGTCCATCAAGCGACCCGTGGCCACGGCCGCGATCTATATCGCGCTCGTAGCCCTGGGAGCCTACAGCTTTCGCCTGATTCCGGTGGAGCTTCTGCCGGACGTCGACTACCCGCGTCTCACGGTCAACGCGACGTGGGGAGGGGCGTCGCCCGAAGCGATGGAGGCCTTCGTTACCTCTCCCCTCGAGTCCGCTGCCCAACAGGTGAAAGGCGTGCGGAAGATCACGTCCACGTCGCGGGCCGATCCACGGGGCACGGGCTCCAGTGCCGAGATCGACATCGAGTTCGACCGAGACGTACGCATGGACTTCGCGCAGCTCGACCTCAGCGAGCGGTTCGCGGCCCTGCGGGACGAGCTGCCGCCGGCCGTGCTGCCACAGATCCAGCCCTTTGTGCCTCGGGAATTCTCTGAGGAGGAACAGCGGTTCCTGAGCTATCAGCTTCACGGTCCGTATACCTTCAGCCGCCTGGCGGAGGTGGCGGAAGAGGAGATCGAGCCGGTCCTGTCCGGCGTGGATGGCGTTGCCGGTGTGGTCATCTGGGGTGGCGAAGACCGCGAGGTAGCGGTCGAGCTGGACCGGCAGAAGCTCGAGGCCCTCGATATTCGTCCGGAGCAGGTGGAGCAGCGTATCCGCGATCTCTCTACTCTGCGGGCGCCGGGATCGCTTGTGCTCGAAGGCCAGCAGGTCACCCTGTCGGTGAGAACCCGCGTCCGTCGTGTTTCCGACCTCGAAGACCTGGTGATCCTGCAGCGTCCGGAAGGGGCCGTTCGCCTGCGGGATATCGGCACGGTGCGAGAGCAGACAGGCGATCCGACGTCCTACTTCCGGATCAACGGGCGGCCCACGATCTCGATCTTCGTGAGCCGCGAGTCGGGAACTAACGCCATTCGGGTCGCGGACGCCGTGAAAGAGGCGGTCAAGCCGCTCGTGGACAGGATGCCGCCTGGCGTGACGCTCGAGCTGGACGTCGACCAGAGTGAGGAGATCGAGAAGCAGCTTACTGATCTGAGGCTGCGCGCGATCGCGGCCGCGATCGTGATACTCCTGGTCCTGACCCTCTTCCTGCGCTCATTCGGCGCGGTTCTCATTGTGTTCGCGACAATCGCGTTCAGTGTGCTGATTGCCGTGAACATGCTCTACATCGGCGGCTTCTCGCTCAACGTCCTCACGCTCGCGGGGCTGGCGTGGGGCTTCGGGCTGATCGTGGACAACGGGATCGTGGTGCTCGAAAACGTCGAGCGGCACTCACATCTCGGGAAGACGCCGAAGCAGGCGGCATCCGACGGTGCCCGGCAAGTCATGCTTCCGGTGATCGCGGCCACGGCCACGACGGCTATCGTCCTCGTACCGTTCCTGTTTCTGCAGGGCGAGCTCAGGATCTACTACCTGCCGCTGGCGTTCGCTGTGGCGTTTTCGATCATCGCCAGTCTGTTCGTGGCCTTCACGTTCGTGCCCACGATGGCGGGACGTATCCATCACTGGCGTGCCAGGGTGTACGGAGTTCCTGGCCGCAACGGGAGCTCGGAAGCCAGCGGAGAGCCGTTTGCGGAAAGCATGGGGGCGGCCTTCCCCCGGGGGAATCCGAGGAAGGCGGGAGGCGATCCGGCCTACATTCGTGCCTATCGGGCTGTGCTCGGCTTCGCTCTCGACCACCCAATCCTCGTGGTCGTGGTCTGCGTGGCGGCGCTTGGCGGCAGCTGGTCACTGTTCGACAAGCACGTGACCCGCGGAATCCGTTGGTCGGCATTCTGGGGCCAGGACACCTACATCTCGGTCAACGTCAGGTTCCCGCGCGGCGCGGGACTCGAGCGGACCGACGAGCTGGCCCGCGCGTTCGAGGAAAAGATCTCGACGATTCCTGAGGTGGAGCGCTACGAGACCTGGGTGCAGCCGCAGTTCTCATTCATCCGCATCACGTTCCCCGAGGAGCTTGAGACGACGCAGGTACCGGTCGCGATCAAGGAACAGATGGTAGCCTACAGTTACCAGTTCTCCGGTGCCGACGTCCGGGTCTACGGCTACGGGCCGTCCTTCTATGGCGGTGGAAGCAGTCCGCCCAACTACTCGCTCAAGATACTCGGCTACAACTATCTCCAGGTTCAGGAACTGGGTGAGGATCTCGCGGCCCGGTTGGAGCGCTTCAGTCGTATCCAGGACGTGGATCCGAATGCCAGCGGCAGGTGGTACGAGCGGGACAAGGAGTTCGAGTATTACCTCGCGGTGGATCGGGTAGCCCTCGGCGCGCACGACCTCACCGTGGAGGATCTCCTTCGCTTCGTGTCGGCCAACCTGCGAAGTGATCGCCCTCGAGCCCAGGTGCTTCGGGTGGGTGCGGAGGAGCTGCCGTTCGCGGTGAAGCTCGGGGGATACCGGGAGTTCGATCTCGTCGACATGAGGCAACTGCGGATTCCCTCACCCAGCGGAAGGGAAGTGCGCTTGGCGGACGTGGCCAGCGTCGAGCGCCGGAACGTGCTGTCCCGCATCATCCGTGAGGACCAGCAGTACCAGCGCACGGTGGCCTGGGAGTTCAGGGGACCTCGGAAGCTTGGCGACCTGATCCGAGACGCGGTCGTGGATGCCACGACCCTGCCTCCGGGCTACAGGATCGAAGAAGACGATGACTGGCGCTGGTCGGACGAGGAAAAGACGCAGGTATACATCGCGATCATCTTTGCCGTGCTCCTCATATACATGGTGACCGCGGCGTTGTTCGAGTCGCTGTCGGCTCCGTTCGTCGTGCTGTTGACGCTGCCGCTGGCCCTCATCGGCGTCTTTCTAATCTTTTTCTACGTGGATGCGACGTTTACCCGAACCGCGTACATCGGAACAATTATGATGGGCGGAATCGTGGTGAACAACGCGATCCTCATCGTCTATCACATCGGTGAGCTGCGGCAGAGCATGCCCACTCGCGAGGCCATCCTGCAGGGAACGCTGGAGCGTGTGCGCCCCATCCTCATGACCACGTTCACCACGGTCTTTGGATTGCTCCCGCTGATCCTGTTCGCTCAGTCACAGGATGAAAACATCTGGAACTCATTGGCTCTCGCGACGATAGGAGGCCTCATCTCGAGTACTTTATTCGTGCTCGTGGCGATTCCGGTGGCCTATCGTTACGTGGTGGCTCGGAGGGCCTGATAACGACAGGGGGCGCATTGAAAGTCATCAGCGATGCGGGCCGAGTCCGTCCTGCGTTAACTCCATCACATCGTTTGCTGATCTGGAGCCTGGCGTGGATCAGTGCCTTGACGGGGTGCACGGCCGACCCGGGTTCGGATGACGGAGGGTCAGCAGCATCCGCCTTCGTGTCGGTCACGGATTCGAGTGGCGTCGAGATCGTCACGAACAGCGGTGAGGGTTGGGATGCCGAGTCGACCTGGCGGATAGAGCCTGATCTCCAGGTGGGCGAGCTCGACGGTCCGCTGGCGTTCGGACGGATATCGTGGGTTGCGCCCGCTCCCGACGATGGGATGCTCGTGCTGGACGCGCAGGCACACCTGATCCATCTCTTCGATAGTGACGGGCACCTTGTCAGGAGTTTTGGAGGAGAGGGGGACGGTCCCGGAGAGTTCCGGCGGCCGGCGGCCGTGATGCCGATCGACGGAGGTCGTGTCGCTGTGTCCCAGGGTTTCCCACCGGTGCTGCACTGGCTGACGCTGGACGGGGAGCACCAGGGCACGACACGACTGCCGGGTGCGCGTGACGAGGCAGGGACTCGTACCGCGGGATCGTTCGGGTTGTGGCAGGTTACTCCGGCGGGCCGTGTATTCGTTCAGGCCCAGGTCATAGATCCCGGAGCCGAGGACGGCGAGATGCCGGTGGTTCTGCTCGAGGTGGATCCAGATGGCGCATCCGCGCCCGATACGATCGCCGAGTGGACGTGGAAAGCCGGCTTCGGGGACGAACCGATCCGGGTGTTCGAGCCGGTCCACACCTGGATGCCGAAGTCTGACGGGATCGTCGTCCTGTCGCACGGACTCCCGTACGAGCTTCAGTGGCACGATGCGTCCGGCGGGCTACTCCGCATCGTGCGGAGGGACCTGGAGTCGACGCCGGTGAGCGATCGCCACCGGGATCGAGCGCTTGCCGAGATGCGCGAGGGGATGGAGTCGGGTGGGGCGCCGGACGACATGATCGAAGACATGCTGGATCGAGTGGAGTTCGAGGCGGTCCTGCCGCCTGTGCTGCGGGTATGGGTCTCCGAACCGGACGGCCGGGTCTGGGTCGGCGTGCATGATGCCGATCGACTCGACTCGGAGGGGGGAGGGCTATTCAGCGGTTGGGTGAACGCCTGGGACGTCTTCGAACGTGACGGGCCGTACCTGGGGAGAATCCCGGCACCCGATGGGTTCGCACTGCGGGTGGTAACGCAGGCAGCTCTGTACGGAGTGTGGGAAGACGAGCTGGAGGTACCATTCGCGCGTCGCTACCGGGTCGTGAGGCCGGACACCAGGAGCAGCGGGGACTGACGGATTCTAGCGAAAGACAAGAGGGGCGACAGCCGCCATCGGCTTGACGCCCCTCCTGGTTTGAAACGGCAGAGGACCTCTCGAGGAGGGTCAGCTACCCTGGTCGGGCCGACCCTGCTCCGGCAGAGGCTGGTCCGTCGCGCCGGCGCGGCGATGCAACTCCAGCCAGCCTTCGCGGTGGGCATCGTCCCAGCACAGACCGCTGTAGCGTGTGCCGTCAGCTTCCCGCTTGGCGAGTGTGCAGCTCACCCAGTAGTCCGGACGCAGTTCCATTCCGAACGAGAAATTGTCGACGGGCGGCTCACCGGCCGTGACGATGTTCTTCCACTGGATCTGCTGATTGCCCATCAGCAGCTGGCCCTGCGGCTTCTTCGTCTGAATCTGCAGGACGATATTCACGTCTTGGGCTTCCTTGGTCACATGCCGTACGCCGGCCGCTAGCTGCCCGATCGGGGTCCAGGAACCTGCGTACGATGCAACCGTCATGTCCTGCCCCTGGGCCTGGGGCGTACATACGAACATCAGGGCCAGAGCTGCTGCAACAACGAACTTCTTCATCGAGGTCCTCCAGGTGAGGTCGTCTCGGGTGTCGATCCGAACACCGGAAAATCACTGATGCGACGTTAGCGGGCAAGGTGCCCGTGGGCAAGGCATGTGATCGACGCCGCTTCCGACTGCCGTGCGGGGCCCCGCACGCGTCTTGTGTTGCGGCGACGGACACGAACCGTAGCTTGCACCCTCGCTTCTCAAGCCGGGGTGGCGGAACTGGCAGACGCGCCGGACTCAAAATCCGGTGGGAGCAATCCCTTGAGGGTTCGAGTCCCTCCTCCGGCATCCTTGACACGCAAAGACTTACAGCGTTACAGAGCCCTCCGGCATTCAGTGTCGGGGGGCTTTTGCCGACGGTTTTGCCGACGTTTCGACCGATTCGCGTTGCCAGTGAGTCGTTCCACAGGCCAGACCTTGTTCACCACGTGGTGAACAAGGTAGCCTGAGTACACCTCGGCATCGCGCCGAAGTCTGGACATGCTACACACGGTGTGTGTCCACCCCCCGTAGGGCTGCTCCCGCCGCCGGGAACAGCCCCCGTCACGCCGCGGACCGTGAAGGTCACGGTCCGCGGTGGTTGATGCTCATCCATTACCGCCCGAGGTTCGACGCTCCAAGATGCCCTGTACTGGACGACCGGAATGCTGCCCTAACCACGGCACCCAAATAAACCCCGAACCGTGTCCGGACAACGTCCGGACACGGTTAACAGGAAACCAGCGATGTAGCGGGCCCGCGTCACTGAGTGGTGCCGTTGGTACCACCGTGGGTCGGGCCGGCCAGACTTACCGAGTGCGTGAATATCACTGACTTCGGCGCTGTGACATCGACCATGTGGCAGTAAATGTCACCTGGTTGGCTACTGACCTGACCCCCTAAAACGGGACCAATCGCAGAGTTAGTATTGTGGTCGGTCGGGACTCGAGGAAAGGGGTTGGAGATGGGACAGAAGCGGTACACACCGGAGCAGATTATCGGCAAGCTACGGCATGCGGAGGTCCGGGCTGCCGAAGGCAAGCGGGTGGCGGAGATCGTGCGGGAACTGGGGGTCACGGAGCAGACGTACTACCGGTGGCGCCGGGAGTACGGGGGCCTGAAGGTCACGCAGGCGAAGCGACTGAAGGAGTTGGAACGGGAGAACGGACGCCTGAAGCGAGTGGTGGCTGACCTGACGCTGGACAAACTGATCCTGGAGGAGGCGGCGAAGGGAAACTTCTGAGCCCCGAGCGGCGAAGGCGTTGCGTCGTGCACGTGCGTCAGAAATTCGGGGCGTC